>Ga0075437_14427_pt1 | contig 33095 bp, 24 predicted proteins | sample MintriMetagenome_FD_74266 | JGI IMG/M metagenome (GOLD analysis project Ga0075437, IMG submission 74266) | Marine eukaryotic communities from Monterey Bay, USA to study complex ecological interactions - Minidiscus trioculatus and... | ecosystem: Environmental > Aquatic > Marine > Unclassified...
ATTTTGAGGGAAACTCGAGTTGAGATTAGTCGGTGATGGGCATAGAAGTCGGCCTCGTCGGGGTGCAGGAGGTGATCAATGTTTTTATTGTTATCAAAGGGTAAATGGTGTATGTATGTGTTGTTTTATGAGAACTTTCAATATTTGAGCTCAAGTACTTATATCTCTGCTTTACTAATTTACCAGTACACCTATAACATATTATTCAGTAGATCAAATCAATGGCTGAATTGCCTTTTATCTCCAGCTGCTCTCTTCCCATATGGATTAGATCCACTAAATGAATGTCCATTACCCCCCATCTTTCCATGCTTATTCCCACCCTTTGTTACCTGTCCATTATGCCTCCGTGCCTTTGGTCCCTTCATACTAAAGGCCAAGTCTACACGAGGTGGAGCAGTGAAGCCAAATGCCCGTCCAACTGCTGCCAAGTCCAATTCATGCACATTAAAGATGTCACGCAATGAATGACTTGCATATGCCAAGAGATAAGATCGATATGCATCTCTTGCAGCACAATTCAAGTAGTAATTCTTCTCAATAAGACGTTGTAACTGTGATTGTACATTTGCCAACTTCTTCATGGGGAATTCATACTCATTCAATGTAACCTTGGCAGCTTTCAAGTATCGTAAGAATCCAGTCTCCTCGGGTGTTAAGAAGAGTAATGCTCGTCCAGTACCCTTATCTCCACGAGCCGTACGTCCCACACGATGGATATACTCCTTAGGGTCATCGGGTGGATCAAATTGGATAATCCAATCGACCGCAGGAATATCTAACCCACGAGCAGCAACATCTGTACACAACAATGTACCCTTTGTTTGTTTACAAAATTGAAAGAAGGTAGTTGTACGTTTCTGTTGCTTCTGACGACCATGTATATCCATGACAGGGATATCAATATAATTCAACAACTCGGAATGGAACTTGACAGAATTACATGAACTGAAGAAGACCATAATCTTCTTATTCTTATTCTTCTTCAAGAATGTGAATAGTAATAGGAAACGTTGATCTGACGGGACGGTGACATATCCCTGTTCTAATCCTTCTGCTGTTGCCAAGTTTGTATCATTTGGTACCTCGACATATACTGCATTCTTATCAATGGCAGTGCGTGCCAAATCATCAACCTTCTTTGTATTAGTTGCAGAGAATAACATTGTTTGACGTTGCTTTGGTAATGCTTTAATGATGGCGCGTAAATCATCCTCAAAGCCTTGTTCTAGGATACGATCGGCCTCATCCATAACAAATGCTAACAAGTTTCGAAAGACGAATCCTTTAGTATTTTGCAAATGATCTAATAATCGACCAGGAGTGGCAATGATAATGTTAACACCCTTGACTAATCGTTCAGCTTCGGTACGACGATTGGCACCACCAATTATCAACCCATATGTCTGATGATGTTTACCACTAGTACACAAGTCTTTACACACGCCATATATCTGCATTGCTAATTCACGAGTTGGACTAATAACAATAGCACCGGTACCATTCCTACTACCAAACTTTGCATTATGTAATAATTCCACAACAGGTAATAGGAATGCAAGTGTCTTACCCGAACCAGTTTTGGCTGCACCAATTAAATCTTTACCAGCCAATAATGCAGGTATTGACATACTTTGAATTTGTGTCATTTGTGTAAATCCCATTGTTGATAATGCAGTTTGTGTATTCTCGGATAAAGGAAGAGAGGCGAATGAATCTGTTGCATAGAATTGTTTCTTTTGTTTCTTGTTTGATACATTTTCTTGTTGTTCGTCATCGTCGTTGGCAGTCGATGGTGAGACCTTAGCAGTGCGTTTCTTAGCTCGTTCAATTGCAGCCTTGGCAGCTTCACTATTGTCAATGCTAGACTCATCACTATCACTTCCACTACTACTACTACCATCACTATCACTATTGCTACTCTCTTCTTCATCAGATGAGTTGGAAGAAGTTGATGAATCATCGACCACTTCCTCTTCTTTTGGCGGCGCCTTCTTTGCAGATTTGCCTCTCTTCTTTACCGTCATGTTGTTTATTAGTATATATTGTATATTCTTTGAATAATATACCGGCTATGAAGTATTGATTGGTGATTCTTTGGAGAGCATTGAGAGATTACTATTGGTGGTTTTGCCGCAAGGTATCCTTTTCATTGCAAAAAAGGTATCCTACTCGCACTGCAATGGCCTTAGTTATCATTGAGGAGTCAAAGTTATTGTATCATGGCCTTCCGTTGTCTCCTATCTAAACCTCATATTGCAGGAAAAGTCGCTAATAATGGGCTATCATTATGGGGTAAATCATCGTCATCGATTCTACCCACAGCTACCACCACAACATCACTTCCCCAACTCAACAATAATACCAACAACCTCCATCAGCAACAACAAGTTAGATGTAAAATAACCAAAACAAAACGCCGTCAAGCCGAAAAGATGTTAGAACGTGAAAAGCGCGTGGCGCGAGGACTACCAGCCAAGCCTAAACCTCCCAAATATATACCAAAGGATACACCTGTCATCAATGCCCAAACACGTGAGGCACGTGATGAGGAATCAAAACAATTTGATACATGGGCAGCCGAGGAGATGAAACAAAAGATATCAAAACAAAGTGAAACAGAAGAGAATTTACGCTTCAACTTTGATGGATTGGTAATGTCTGATAGGGTTAAGAGGTTATTTGAATTAAAGAATGGTAGTCAGAGTGAGGTGGTTGCATCACAGAAACGTCGAGGTATGGAGGTAAGTGTTGTGTTGTATTAGTTTGGGGGTGTATTGTTTATTGTTTATATTAGTTCAATCGGGAGCGTGTAAATTGTTTATACTGTGATATATATTTTATTCTAACATTTACACCTCTACATAATACATAATCATAAATAGCTCTTTCAACTTAGAGAAGGGGATACAGGAAGTTCAGCAGTACAAGTGGTAGCATTAACCACTAGGATTCAACAGTTGCAAACACACATGGCTAAACATCATAAGGATAAATCTACCAAGAGGGGATTAGATGCCTTATATGTTAGGAGGAGGAAGGTATTAGATTATATGGAAAGGAAAGACTTTGAATCTTATAGAAAAGTTGTCAAGAGTTTAGGCCTTGTGAGGTAGAAAATGATAAAGAAGTAAATCTTGTAAACTCTGATATGCATTATCATTCTCCCTATTATTTAATACAAGCTTGATAGACTAAGCTCGTCTTTTAACACTGCCACGAGACCGCCGCCAAGAAAGAGCTAATGTTAAATTAAAATGGTTGTCCACTGTACAGTACTTAATTAAATATCACATTGTTTCATCAATCATCATCTATCTACTTACCTACTGCAGTTTACGAGGTCTACGAGAGCGATGAGCTTGCTGATAGATAGAACTAGAACTTGCTTCATCACTCCGGTATCCTTTCTCAATTTTCTCTCATAAGGGCGTGATAAAGACTTCTCATACGTTTTTGCCGTACAAAATTCGTATGGATACAAAACGTTGTATGATATATCCAATTATATAGCGTTTTGCACCCAAGGATATGGCCATGTGGTATCTTCTTCTCAAATTGTAATACGTCTAGTATGGCTTAGAATGTGTAGAAGAGTAGAGGATATACGAATCAAACAACAAACAAGTCTAATATACATTTGGTGTCGCTACCTAATCAAGTTCCTCTCTTCTTACGCATGAATCTTACCACTGTACTCCACCTCAATCTTGATACGTTTCTAACTCTGTCACAGTTAGTTTGAGTGGGTACGACGGCTAAGATTGCACTTTCACCTTTATAGTAGCATGTGTTAGTCTCCACATGAGTCATAATATCCCTAGGACTTACCCCTTTCCTCTCTGATTCGTTATCTATAGCTGTCATAACTTTTCTACACTCACTTAGATTGATACGACCTCTCTTCAGAAAATCAACATCCTCATTCTGAAACCATTTCATAGGGGGTATCTTATTACTTTCATCACCAGTATGCCAATACTGATACATATTTTGAAGCGGCAACGATGGAAACTTCCAAGTACTTGGAACTCTCCTGCTCTTTCCATCGGAAGAGTGACGATACTCACACACAAGTCTGATATTTGGCCTACCTAAAGTACTCTGGGCACCACCACCCCCGTCATCACTTCGTAGCATGCCATTCTGTTGAATTAGATTAGTCAATCTTGCCAAATCACCTGCCATTGACGTCAAGAGTGGCCCATTCTCAACTGCCCTTGTCAACTGATCCAACGACAATTGTCCGTTCATAGTTCTTCTATCCAAGATCTCTTCAATCTTCTTTGGGATACCCTCAAACCCATCACGCATCTCCTTTTGCAACCCTTTTAGGTAGGAGTAGATAAGGACATGTGGAGGAAGACCAGTTGCGGGTGCAAAGAACTTGTAATGACCATCATGCGGCATGGCAATCCTCACATGTTCCTTCAAAGTTGATATCATCGGGTCCGTGAACAGTGGTGTACGGCGTAGTGGAGATGAGTCTGGTAGATTCTTACCCAGCTCTGGCTTTGATGCATCGATTAGAGCATTGTAATAATCAAGATGCTGGAGGTGGGAAGCTAGTCCAACACGAAGAATGGGGGTGATCTGACGAAATCTTGTGAGATTTTCCTCTCCAAAGATAGAATTCAACGCCAACTGAACTTGATCATTCACTTCCTGTTGCCTCCTCATATAATCTTCTACTGGTACACCACCATCTTCGATACTTTGCAACCTCTCAATGGGGATGAACTCTGGGTATGACATTGCAAATTGCTCAGAGTGCTCAGGGAGTCCAGCTAAAAGCTTACCACAAAAGGTATCAGTTGCCTTCTCTTGTTGAATATAGTAATCTTTACTACCACCAATCTTGTGTCCACCCCTTAAACATGCTGCTGCAGCTGGAGGGCCTGCAGTACTACCAGTATAAAGTTTACTGTGTGCACATTTACGCCAAGAGTGGACTCCGATGTCACTAATTTTATAACCAAATCTTGATGCTATTTCATCTTTGAACTCTAAGCAAACTTTCCGTAGAATCCGTCCAAACAATCAGCCTGTGCTTTCAAAGACCCATTAAACAAAGGCTGCTCATCACCATGAGCAATAACGTCTGGATTCATTGACATGTAATGAAACAACGATGATGGTAGATCACAACGTGGATTGAGTGCGTTTGCATAGCAGTGACGTGGCATCTTCTTGATGGGATTGCTACCAGTTTGATTTCCCTTTTCATGTCCAAAAGGAATTGCTATACTATCCCCGGCCCACGTCATTTGTTTCAAAACTATCTGGCCAGTGTTGTGCCCTCGGCATGCCAAGGTCACAGTAAGCTTAGAAAAGGAACCTGCAAATAGTCCTTCGTCGTTTCCCATCTCCATAAACTTCTGGTTGAAGTATTCATATAACTCCCATGTTAACGGTCGATCACCATCCCAAACATTACCCTCGCCGTGACCATTTGCTTCGGTAGAATAACGTTTCACACCCTCCATACACGTTCCCAAATCATCCTCGAATTCACGAGAAGGAGTATGACGGTATCTCTTGAATAGATGGGTGAGGCTGGATCGGTAACCTGAGTATGTCTTTGCCTTCAATAAGTGGTTGTTATTCTTACGTTGTGATACAATGTATTGGATGAACACGTTAACATTTTCCTCTAATGCCTTAAATACGACTGTTTCTTGACGTGGTATCATACCTGGTTCATTAAGTGCATATGATATGTGCTGACGTAGTAGTTTGATACGATACTCTTCTTTCCTCTCTGGTAGAGATTTCTTACCACCATTCTTCTTGTATTTACGCTGTGCTGCCTCTACACTCGAATAATCAACCTCGGTGTTAATATCAGTGAGCTCGTGAACTAGCGTAGGGTTCAAATACGTATGTAAACCTTCATTATTAAAAAGATGTAAGATGAAGAGCTCGTTTTGATTTTGATGCTTCGTAAATGTTTTAGGTGCCTTAGACGATTTACGAACACTCTCCACGTTAAAATTATCCCTCATATGCTGGAGACGCTGCCCGGGCTGATGTTCTACCTCCGTATCATTTGTATTATTACTAATACCGAAGAATTGTTGCCACTTTAGTTCTAGAGCAGTGCCGCTATTTCCATCCATGGCATTCTGTAACATTTCATCTACTAGATCACGTGGTGTATCATTTGGCATATCTGGAAATAATGCTAGTACCGAAGGATGCGTTGCTGATGCTGCAATTGGATTGCATATAGTACGTTTATTGTTATTGTTGTTGTTTATAGTTTGTTGAGCTCGTTGCAATTCGTCAACACATAAGAAACATATTTGATGAGGGACGGGGGCACCGATGTCCGGTGATTTAAGCATCGTATATTCGAAGGATAGTCCCTTTGCAGCAATTGTTATTACCCCGTTATCTTCATCGTATTCAATACCACAAGGGCCGTGGATTTTCTTACCACAGTTTTGACATCTATGATTGGTGGCGCCATCAAGTGGTAAACCGAGGAGTGTACACATATGTTTTGCACCGCATATCTGTTGATGCAGTAATTGACTCTCTTGATCGAGATTTCCAAGGGTATCAGCAAAAGCTGCATTGAATTGATCCCCAATGTTCGGCATACTTAATTCAGATTGTTTCTAAGAATTCTACCAACAATATTATCAGTGCCGTGTTCGTGAATAAGATATCTTGATGTATCTCGATTTATTTCAACGTTGCTGCTAGGTACAGATACAATAGACGCATCTACTGCTACTGCTACTGATAAACTACTATCCAATATCGTTAGTTCATAGATTAGGCCGTCTTCATAAATAGAGAAGACCATGGTTGCTTTTGCTTTGTGATGTCAAGCGTCACAGGAAACCACTATCAGACATACGCAAAATGTACGGCAAAAACGTGGGAGATCAAGATCAAGAGTAGGCCTACATAGGAACTCGTAGAAATATGGTGGAAGGAAGATCGGCGATCGCTCATCTGCCGTACATTTTTGCGTACAGCTCTCGTAAAAAACACGCTATTTGTACGCACAAACGGGCGGAAAGTTGGGAGTACATATTGTTTATGTCTTGTGTTATTGCTTGCTACGCTAACTATTGGAGTGGATAATATAAAGCAAAATTTTTAGAATATAGGATAGAAAGGATAATACAAGGCAATACTTCATAGAGTATATAGGATAGGAGGAATAATATCGCTTGGCGGAGGAAGTTGCAATACCAACTCAACAACTAGCAACTGACAATAATATAGACTTGCTAACTACACACGATAAACCACTTGATGATACTAACAATAATATAATGAACAAAACAAACAGTATAAAAGAGGAAGATATCGCCATAGAGTCTCCTACGATTGCTGCAAATGATCAATCAACAGAAAGCCCAGGTGAACACAAAGTTGATGATAACGATAAAGATACTACAACAATTAATAATGTTGATAACGGGGAACAATCATCTGATATGCTATTAAATTTTGGAGACAATGTTATAAGTACTGATAATACCCGAGTGACAAATCAGGATACTGAACCTACTTCAAATGATCATACCAGCAGCACCCAAGAAACAACCACCTCAGTACAACAACCTGAGAGTAATGACTTTGATTTGCTTGGTTTTCCACAAACACAACAAACTGAAATAAATCCTACTTCATCAGATATAAATAATGACGTTTTGGGGGATGATAACACCCCAGTAGTAGATAATCAAACTGTGGATAATAACGACGCTATGATTAATAATACTAACGTTGAAACCACTAATGATCTGTTGGGCATGTCAACTGGGGAAGATGTCGATAAAAATACAACGGATGAGAAACAACAAGAGCAAGAAAATCCTGTTATTGATCATGAAATTGACAACCAATCACAACAGGCAGCACCCATAGAAGAAGAGCAGGGTATAAGTGAGGAAATTGCTGATTCTAGTGATGATACTCCATCTAATAGAGAAATTATACCCGAGAGTGACTCTGTCGTTGAACCTGAACAACCTACTTCAACTATGGACAAAGAGAAGGATGCAGAAATTTCAGTTGTGGAGGATAATAAAGCCACAGAAGAGGAATCAACGTCAGCTATTCCTGTAGAGACTGTGGAAGATGAAACGCCCCAGGCAACTATTGTGGAAATGCCGCCCATCCCTACCAGTACCAATCCAGTAGAAACAACAACTCAAAATGCAAACGAAGTGATGGATGATGCAACAATCGCGGCACCTCCTACAGTTGAGACAACGTCTATGTCTTCTCCTCCAACAACCATAGAAAGTACTGAAAATGTAAATGAAGTAGCTGAACAACGTACACAAGAGGAAGAAGAGTGGTTATCAATGGGGTTAGGATTGGGTGATGCACTGCGTCAAATTGTTGCCTTAACGGAAGAGCGAGATTCTGCACTGATGATATGTCAAGAGAAAGATAATTCTACAATACAGGCAGAAGCTCTACTTGTAGAAGTTCAATCTCGTTTAGAGGCTGAGATGAACCGACGTGCCGAGAGTGACTCTCAGAACCGGAAAGTACGTGAAACTCTCAAATCATATGAGGAAAGATTGGCAGCTTATGAGAAAATGGAAGATGAGTTAGAGCAGGTACAAGCCAATCTTGTTACTGTAGTTAGTGAGAAATCAAAGATTGAGCTAGAAGTGGCAAAGTTACGAGAGATTCGAGATGATTCTGCACAAAAGGAAGTAGTGCTAGCAAATAGATTAAATGATGCCAAGAAGAAGGAGGCTAACAAATCTACAGCAGCTGGACGATTAGAAGCAGATAACGAGCAACTCCGAGAGGACTTACAAAAGACAAAAGAAGAGCTTGAAACTACTACAAAGGCAAAGACTCGTCTTGAGAATAACATGGAAAAATTGAAATCTAAAGCAGTAGAGCGAGTGAAGCAGGCAGAAGTTGCGCTAGCCGAAGAGCGAGAACTTAACGAAGAACGAAAGAAGAAGATGAAGGTATTTGTTGAGACAAAGGCTGATGAGTTGCGAGAAGCCAAAGATTCTGCTAACGATATGCAGAAAGAACTAGAAGAAACTAGAGCATCTCTTCGATCTAGTAGAGATAGAGAAGAGGCATTTCAGAAAGAATTGGATGAAGCTCGTCTCAAATATAGAGAGGTTCAACGTGATATGGAACGCATGAAACGAAACTCCGAACAGGCAAGGCAGATGCAACATCAGCAAGAACTTGAGATGGAGAAAAGTATGAGTGAGTCGGAAGAGCATAAGAAGAAGAGGATGTCGGCAAAGCATGAGATTATGCAAATGGTACGAACTCTTGATGCCGAAAGAGCAGTGAGTTCAAAACTGAGAGAGTCTGTGAAGTTCACATTCACTCCCAAAGCCTTGAGTCAGCAACAATTGCTCACTGAATGTTTGAGAGACTTTGAAATGGAATTGGAAAGGTTAGCACATAAGACGGGAAAGACATTACAACCATCAACCGATCAAGCTCATAATGTACAATCTGATGGTACCGAGTCTTCAGGTATCAATGGGGTTGCTAAAAAGTCAAAGAAGAATAGATCAAAAGCAGATATGGATACAGAGCGTCTCATCTCAAATCTTGAACACGAAACACAGAGTGTCTCTAAGGGAATTATGCAGCTCTCTAGCAGTATAGAACGTATGCGGTCTCTCCTTGGCGAAGACTCATTCGGCTGTGTAGCATACTTTTCCAACATTGTCGCAGCACAGGTATCACAACTACAAGGCACAGGAGAAGCACGGCATCAAAGGTTGGGGGACAGTGATCACGATCAAGATGGACGAAATAACTCTGATCACTTTGTTTAGCAGTTTAATTATAAAAGATAAACGACGGGTGCTATACAGATCACTTTTAATGTTAGTGCGTATTTGTATCAGTAACAATCATATAATTTCTGGCTCCGTAACAGATCGATCATCACTTGTATCCCTTTCCTCTGATTGTTGTTGATTGGACATTTCTACTTCAGTTGGTGGCGGCTGCCGTCTACTGTTTGACTCATCCAAGTTTTTTCTCTTGACTGTCGGATACTTGCAAAGAATCGACAATGTAGCTACTGCCCATAAACTAGCAGCAATTATATCAGCTCGTGCACCATATGCCATTTGGCAACTATTCGTCTTGCACAAACCATTAGCAAACCATACAAATGTCAAAGACTGGAAGAATGTAGCCAACAATAACTCATACCCAGCCCATCTCCAAACATTCTTAGAGAATATATAGCATGAAGGGAACCAAGTTAACATAGACGCAGCTCCACCAAGCATTAAGCTAATAAAAGAAGCAACCTTTGAGAAATCCCAAGTAGCATCAAAGTTTACTACATCAGTATTGTACAGTTCACATTCAATGTTCAGATCAAAATACCATACTCCACTAGTTTCGTTCAACATTGGTTCACGATATCTAGTCAAGCCAACATCAATGAAAGGTAAGTTTGGATTGTTTGTTATTTCTGCTACGCTTGGTCCTATCAGTCTAGCGTAATCACACGCATCTTTAGAGAGGCATCTGGCATCAAGATTGTTTAGTGCATTTATGTCACTGTAAAAAGTTCATGCGCTATATCTTTAATACAACCACACTTACGCTAGCCACCCTATTGTAGCAAGTACTGCAGGTATCAATGAATATGATCCATGCGGTAGAAACCAACAGTTAGTATTTGCAAGTGATCTTTCTGATACTTGCTCTTCTTCATTGGAGAGGATTTCAGGTACAGTCGACCTATCCATTTCTGAATCTACTTCTTCGGCATTATTATTGCCTCCATTAGCATTAACATCATCAGTAATTGTCATCGCTATTTGTAGGTAAGTATTGTACTTATAATGTAATGGCCTCTCACTTATATCTCAACTTGATTACCTATGAGAGTTGGCATCGATGTAGGATACCGCCATCCACATAATGCTGCATCCTTTGGTTTGGAATGGGGCAGAGCTTATGGTGTGGTAAGAGAGAGAGGATTAAAGGGATTGCAAATGGAATCAAGTAATGATAATGAAGAATATAGATGAAGGAGTAGGCGAGGAGTCAGTGACTGCTGTTGGTGGAGAGTCTCATGTAGGCGAGGATACCATTGCAAAGTCTAAGTCAACAATAATTGATGATCATCAAACTGCCAACGAATCTGTTGACTTATTACGTGGTTGGGATAACACTCCTGATGATATTCCGCCGCCGATTGATTATTCAACCTTGGATGAAGATGAAACGCCTTACGAACATAATTTTGAGCCTGGAGATCACGTGATAAGATGGGATATGTTAGTAAGTATGTATATATGGTATATTATACAATTGCATTACATATTCATTATTAATTCTCATACTGTTTGTTTCCTGTTTGCAGCCCATTCTTTGGCCTATTCAAATTCATGGAATTGTACTCGAAGTTAGTGAAGATAAGAGTGAGGTAACAATCTGTGACTTTGGTATAACATCAGTAAAAGATGAGGAAAAGAAGATTAAGGAATGTCAAGGTGAACAACCTGAGAAGATAGTAGAAGAAGAGAATGCAATATTCACCGAGGCAATCAAGGATGAGCGTTTGGATACTACAGCAACAAAGAATGATAACAATAATGGTAATGATGAATCTGAATCACCAGCAGCAGAAAGTGGTACTAAGAAGAACTGGTGGAATATCAAGAAGAAAGAGAACCAAAGATTAAACGTTATTAAACTTACAAAGTGGTCAGATCTTAGAAAATGGTCAAAAGTCAATTATGAAAGGGGATTGTTTGATGTCGGCAAAAGTGGTGGCATGGGGAAAGGATTGAAGAATCTAGGTAAGAAAACAGAGCAACTATGGTCATCAGTGGCATCTTCTGTGACAAAATCAATTTTTGTAAACGTTGATGACAATGATAATGTACCAAAAGAGAAGAAAGTACTATCAGTTAGATATGATGTAGATGAAAAGACAGGATATTGTGTTCATCATCCGACCATCCAACTTAAGAAATGGAATCAAGTTGATGAAGAATGGGTTATTGTTCGTAAGAAATGCCCTATGTGTATACAAGAGGATTGTCCAGCCATGATGGGAGATGATGTTCCGCTAGGTCCTAGTTTCTCAAGTACCGAGGATGAACATTCAGTGTCTCAAAGTAGTACAGCAGTAGCAGCAACATTAGCATCAACAATAGACGCATCATCGGCAGCTGAAGAAAGTACCTTAGAAGAGCAAACACATTCATCCGAAACGGCAGAACCTTCATCAGAGACTAAGATAAAGGAAGATGATGAAGCTGTTGATGATATTAAAGAACCAGAGTCCAGCGAGGAGCAAACAACTATGGAGCAAATGATAGTAGAAGCAAATACAGTAGAAGCCAGATCTAGGGTGGCTAAATCGCCCGAGAAGAAGAAAGAAGCAATGGGCGAAAAGAAGAAATCTTGGCATGGCTCCTTCATGAAGTCTGTGTCCAATCTATTTCCTCAGAAAAATGAGAACGGAGATGCAGAATTAGATGAGAATGATACTGAAGTAATGGTAGAAGATAGACAAGAAGATACAGCAGAGTCGGAGAATAAACCAAAGACTTGGAAGGATCTTCCAAGATCGGACCCTGCAACACTGGTACTCGCTAGAACAAGGTTTATCCTAGAGCACGGTGAAAATGTGCTACCTCCATATCACATCATTAACAGTAATTCAGAATGTATCGCTGTTTGGTGCAAGACGGGCCGGTGGAGTACTTTACAAGCCTCTGTTTTTCTACATTCAACTGCTATTGGTCATGCGAAAAGTGCCACAGCTTTGACACTCGGCGTTGCAGCTACCAATCCATGGCTTATTCCGGCATTTGCAACAGTCGGCATCGCGGCTGTTGGAACTCCTTGGTTATTTTTAAAGGTTGCTAATGACAAATGGCAGGAGGCGACACGAGATTTAACGGAAAAGTTTTGGCTGCAAGCCGACAATGAGGTCTATGTGGAATGCATTGAGAAATGGAGCAATCTTGAACAATGTTCAATAGGTACAACATGAGACGACTGGAGTTGAATCAAAAAGCTAAACAATCAATATATGCAGTAAAACTATATGTAACTCTAGAGAACTGTTAAACTTTAGTTCTCTTTGATACTCTGCACATTGACATAGATACACATACACTCTTCTCATCTAAATCAAAAGTCAGGTATTGTTTCACTAACATTTTCAGAACATTGGACAGCAAGATTGATCTGAGCTTGGGTCGATGACAGCGGTATTGCTGCCTGGAACACTAAATATGGAAGAAAGGCCAATACTAAATGGAATAGACCATGGGCATAACCACCAAACGGATATGGATAACATCCAAACAGCCATCCACTTAGACTAAACATTAGTAGAAACTGCAGGAACAAAGTATAATCTCCTCGCACCAGTACTGGAAGAACATACAGTAGAATTGATCCAGCCAGTCTAGTCTGATTTCGTCTTGGATGCACCTCAACCTCTAATTGTTTGTACATACAATCTACATTATACATCTGGAAGATGCGCGTTGAATGATTTATGATGATGAAAGAGAGGAGATTATAATATTGTTAGTACATATGATTATGCATGGGCAATCAACAAAGGCAAACTAAGGTCAAATAAAGCAGTCAAGTCGTCGAGCCTTTATACTGAACACCTGCAAGCACATTATAGAACAATACTAACGCGGACTTTCCAGATTCAAAAGGCAATAGTCTAATCGACCAGAAGTTGCATACGAAGCTCCAATACTTGCAAAATGGATAGAAGCATTGTCTAATCTTCTCGTCCAGTGTGTGATTCTTTCGCCACCTGTCAATGTCGTTGCACATGTTATATGATAGTAAATACTAACCACAGAGTGAACTAAATTCCCTAAAGCAGCAGCAACTATTGTCAATGGTGGAAGTGCTGTCAAAGCTGGAAATAAAGAGCTATTGATACAGCCATAACTTTCCCATCCACTTTCAATTCCAAAGAGTTCATGAGCCATATCAGACCATCTATTATCATCTTGTTGATAAAATTCATCATATTGATGATGTGTTGCTGTCCAACACCCAGATAATACAAAGTAGAGCGAAACACAAATACCAGGTACCATTGTAATTGCATTGAAATACTCTTGTGTAGTTGTCATTAGCCGTTTATCCAAATATGCTTTTACATCGAATGTATCTAATTTCTTTAGTGGTTCTTTATTATCATCCTGTCCGCCTTTACCAACAGATGATATACTACGGGTAAAAAATTTCTGTTGTTTCCTTGATTGTTTTCTTATACCACTCTTTCCGCATTCATTGTCACTACTACTCTCACTTGAGGTACTACTACTACAACTGCTCGAGCGGCGACCACATGCACCTTGTTTATCGAAGGAAGAAAATGATGAATTGGATACATCAAGTGCTTGTGCCCTCGCGGCGCTTCTCGTCCTTACAGGCATTAATCGAGCTTTTTATAAATTAATGTGATATCCACCAGTGGTATGAGATCTCTTCCTATGCTACAACATCATATTGATAAGATCAATAATTAATGACGTTAGTTGCATCACAGCGTCGACTTGGAAAACTGAGTCGAAAAACTTAAAAACGTAAATATTCCACGTCGAAGAGAGTACCTGTATCGTCCTAAGAGTTTCACAAGCAAAGCATATACATATTCGTGTTTATAAACAAGCACAATGAATTGTAATGTAGATTGGTTTCTCGACAATACATTCATTTAGCAGCATTTTATGGATCTTTACTCTCAGATTGTTTGGTCGAGTCGCATATTGTTGTGCTAGTTTAGATAAACAATCACAAGCATCGTTTAAAGCACATATCATTGTACTTTTCTTTCGTTGATTGTTCTTCATCCAATTATGCAAATCTATGCCTAATATTAAAGTATACTTCAGACCTCAACATACTTTACTCAATTTTGGCACATCCATGTTTCTCAAAGGAGCTAATCAAGTCTTCTGTATTTGCAATAGCTGGGAAGAAATGAACTTGTCCAGGTACCGCTCCATTCGCAATCGCCTCTTCAGAATTGGCTTGTTCCCCCGGACCTGATAACAAGAGAGAGTAGTTAGTACTATGCATTATAAAAGGTACACATAGTACTATCATATGTTCAAATAAACTTTACCTATATTCCAATTCTCTTCAGGAGTCTGCGTCTCTTTAAAATATACAAGAATAGGAAATGATCGACTCGGACTATAATATAAATGTATAGATACAATGAATCAGATGAGTGAACCGATGTAAATATATAGCATACCAAGGCATGAACAATGTGAGCATATTCATACAACCATATACTCTACTCACAATAGATCATAGTTTACAAACTTGTCGTATGCCCAGACATTCTCTCCACCTACGACTACATTCTCCCCCAGTGATTCCCCGTTACTCTTGACTAAGGAGAAGTTGTCATCATCAAATGTAAATCTTAGTGTTGTCGTCTGAAATACCAAGAAGAGCCCGAATAGTAACAAGGGAATTCCGCCGATAAATGATGATAGTTTCGACTTTAGCGGCGATCCCGGTACTCCAAAAGCAGCACCCAAGGCTAATGATCCTAATGCAAGGTTATATGACGGATCCATTACTTCCAATGGCCCAGCTTGCAATGATGTTTTGATAGTATTGATATTTTTTTGGATACTTGGTGATCTTGAGTTATACTGAACTAATGAAGAAGACGTGGCCGTGAATGCATATACATTTGAGAATATACATATCAATAGGCACGAAAGGGCGCCAATTAATCGATTCATAGCAGCAATGTGGATATAATACACAATGTAGAATAATAATTTATTATGATGACGATGGAGAGCAGAAAAAGATATGGCTGGTATCCTTTTTTGCAGTGCAGTGAACCCGATTGAGTTATCAGCTAGAGTGAGATGAGTGAGATCTCTCAAACCTTGATGATATACCACTCTTTTTAGACATTGGCAGCAACTATGTACTGTACACAATCTTACTGTACACATTACTTTACACATGGGTCCTTATATAACTAAACATATCATTTACCGATGACACCTACTCCTTCATAAGTAAAACCCATGTCTTTCAACTCGTACGTGCTCCAAATATTCCTCCCATCAATGAGTAAGGGATTCGACATCTCCTCTTTAAGTCTCTCAAAGTCAGGCGATTGGTATGGTCTCCACTCGGTCACGAGTACCAATGCTTGAGCATCTTTTGCAGCTTCGTATTCGTCATCCATTTGAGTAAAGTTCTTCGCCCCAGGGTGCTTTGCAACCGGATCATGAGCAGTGACTATCCCTCCGTCAGCTAGAATAGAGTCAATCAAGTTCAGTGCAGGACTCTCCCTTATATCATCCGTCTTGGGTTTGAATGAGATCCCCCATACTGCAATCTTTTGGCCTCGAAGATCACCTAGATGCTTTCGTAGCTTCCTCACTAATATACCTTTCTGTCGTTGGTTGACTCGGTCTGTAGCAACAGCTAGTTCAATCTCTACATCATTTTCTCTACCGGTATGCACCAATGCACTAACATCCTTTGGGAAGCACGAACCTCCGTATCCAGGCCCTGAATACAGAAATCTAGAACCAATCCTTTGATCAGATCCGACGCCATGCCTTACTGAATGCACATCAGCACCAACCTTTTCACATAACCCAGCCACTTCATTCATGAAACTTATACGCATTGCCAACATTGTATTTGCCACATACTTTGTCATCTCAGCTGACTCAGGATTCATCCATACTATCTTCTCTTTCATTAAACACACGGGATGATATAGTCGATGCATGATGCTTTTTGAATGTTCATCCCCGTCAGAGATACCCACTACTATTCTATCTGGTTTCATGAAATCATTAACGGCTTCTCCCTCCTTGAGGAACTCGGGGTTACTAACAACATTGATATCATGTTGTGAATCTTTAACAATGTTTCTCACTCTCTTATTTGTACCAATGGGGACTGTACTCTTTAATACCAATACAACCTTTCCCGTTGCATTATCTGCAACCATCTTGGCTACATCATCAACATAACCAAGATGAGCACCTCCATCGTTTCGAGAAGGAGTTCCTACTGCCACAAATACTACATTTACTCCTTTGATTGATGCAATTGGATTAGCACTGAACGTGAGACGCTTTTGTTCAAAGTTCCTCTTAAGATGCATAGATTGGTAAGATACCATTATTCAATCCTTCAATCTTCTTCTCATCTAAATCGGCACATACCACATGATTACCGCTGTAGATATACAAGTAAGAAGAGTAAGATAATATGTGTAGATGTGTTATATTGGATGAGATGTTCATATTATATTGTTGCAATGGAGTATAGAAAGATATGTCGTAATGGCATGAGATAATTATATGAGTTGCATCGGAGTAAGATATTGAAGAGAAACCAGTAACTTACATTTCAGCAAAGCAACATCCGGTGACTAACCCTACATATCTATTGTATGCAAAAGATAATCAGATCAGATCAGATCATGAGAATTATATGACATTAGAAAGATACACACAAATACATCATAAACAACTTACCCGCTCCCCACGACGCAAATTTTCATCGTCGGTCGGTACTATATCAGATTATATTCCGATAACTTATATGCTAAAGATATTGTCTATGGGGATAATAACAGCACTATCTTATTTTGGCATATTAGTATAGCAAACAATGATCTTTGGCAAACAATTTCACTCTGCGACGAGGTGTTCCGGAGCGGTCCCTAAATAAAGTTACTCAGATTGAGACCATGACCCTACTTTAGTCATAATTTTGTTAGTGAGCCAGTGTATTTTCTGGCTCAGGCTGGCTAAAAATTTAGGTTAGACCTAAACATTCATCTACATGTATCCAGCCATTGCTCATTAAATATAATATATATGACGATTGCTACATGACAAATATTGCTATATATCATATGAACTAAGACTTCTGAAGTTGGCATGTGATAAGGTTGACTTTTCATTTTTTGACCTTAGTAGCCTGACATCAATATCTTATATTTGCAATACTGCGTCCCACGTTTAATTTGGCTCCAAGCGGTTGCTATATTCGAATTCTACGTGCAATTTTAGGTAGGATAGGGTGTTATAACCTTTGATATGGTCAATATTTGATGGATCTATTGCAAAAGTTAAGTGCTGTATAAACCACCTACATTTTTGCAATTATGAGACTTCTAGGCAAAATATTGGCTCCTATGCTTAATTTGGTGGAATGAGACTACCATCATTGGATTCAGTATGGAATTCTGGTTCAGATAGGTGTTGTCCAACATGCTGCTCGACAATATTGGCCGCTAGTAGCCGATCAATGGCCGAAAGAGTCCCAATCGGAGTAACATTTTTGAGGGTACCGCTCCGGAACAGTTTGGAGCTCCGTGTTTCACATCAACTCTCTAAAAAAATATCTTTATCGCTAAGATTTTTTTAGCGGTGGCCATCCACTCTTCTCACACCACTATTGTACTATCATACATACAATAACCGTATTAAGCTCAATTGATATGTTGTCTTTGGGTAGTTGAACATATAATATCAGCAATTATTAATATGCGCTGAAGACAGTGGTGGAATCCCCAAAGATTGGTGAAACCAATTCAACAATGACATCATCATCACCAAGTCAAAAGTTCTTATCGAATACTAAACAAGAACAATATTATAAAGTTAGATATGCATGTGAATTTAACAAGTTCTTGAATTCATCCAAGACGGAATTGGATAATATTCACAAGGTTTATGCAGAAAATTACGATGAACGAGATGTTGAAACTCAAGACGTTAGATGGAAGACTGTCATCCTCTTGAAAGATGTTATCTTTGAAGAGGATTGGTCTGATTATCGAAGGAATAAACTTTTACGTGATTTACATGACAATTTCTATGAACTATCTTCCAATAGGTTCATATCTCGACCAAACTTTGAGACTGGTATAGTAAAAGCATGTCAAACAAATTGTAGTAGTTCTGCAACAACAACAAGAAAGACACTGACAATGGCGGCAATGAGCACGGTGTATAATTCATTCGATGTACATTCTCAAAACGTATTCAATTGGAAACAGTTTATATACTACTTTTACTTTCTCCTAGATCCAACAAAGTGTATTAAAGATCAATTACTACTTGCATTTAAGAGGATTGTGGGGAATAGTAATAACAAATTATCAAGCATTGATCTACAAGAATTGGGAATAGTACTCTATCCATTGGTGAAAACTAGCGCTATTGATCAAGTGTTGTGTGCATTTGATGATGCTTGGTCACAAGTAAAGGCTACTCAACAACATGTAGATGATGACAATATCGAATCAACAAAGCTAACACAACACATTTTTGAGCAAATGTTAGAATTGCAAGTCTTACAATGCTTCTTTGAACAATCAGACTCAGCTTGGGGTAGAGGTAGAGTATTTCCAGTTTACATATCTCAATGGGAAGAGAACTTGTATAACAATACCATACTTGAATTAGTGAAAACAAGCAGACGAGATGCAGCAGTATCTGACAAATTGAAACGTGATAGATACAAATCCAAGTTACATGTTTGGCAGATATGGCTTGATTATGCCAAGTATCAAAGCTCATTAAGATGTATATTGTGTAAGATTAATCATCGTATGGCACTAAGGAGGAAATCTCGTGGATTGTTTGCTTTCAAACATTGGACAATCATGCAACATGCCGCTCTGGATATCCAACGTGTCTGCCGTGGTTTCTTTGGTAGGAATAGAGCACGCCATCATTGGCTAATATATGATTCTGCTACACTCATACAAACTCGATATCGTATTCATGTTGCAAAAACAATATTGCATTCACTACAATCACAGTATCTCTGGGCAATAGTGACTGTACAATCGGCAATTAGAGGTGCTTTGGCAAGACGTCTTGCTTTACGGAAACTCATGACACTCGTCGAACAACAGCACTTGAAAAATATCAAGGAAAGAGAAAGGTATGAATTTGAAAGAGGCGTATGGAGCTTGACTCGACTTCAATCATTTAGACGTAGACAATTGGCAATCGCAACTGCAGTTGCACTAAGACAAAAGCAGGAAAGAGAGCTACGAACTCAACGATTAATGGAAGCAGAACGGAAGATGTTTCTCCGCGAGCGACAAATATATGAAAGACAGCTTGAGGAGTTTTATATATCAATGAAAGAAGAACACATTGCTAACACACAAGTCCAAGACAAGATTGATCAAGATAGAGTCAAGGTTAATACTCTTCGAAGACGTCTTAGTAATGAAGAGATGAAGGATGCAGAGCCTGACAGAGAATTGGAAGAGCGAGTAGCTATAGAAAAGTGGAAGAGTGAGTGGCAGATCAAGATTGAAGCTGGCGTGAAGGATATGAAATTGCATAGTATTCACTGTTTAGATCAACCAGATAATGCAGTAGAGAAACAAACAAGAAAAGCCATTAGGAAACGAATCAAGACAAGGTTGAAAGAAGTACTCCGACGAGCTGACGAACAGGGTCTACGAATGGAGACTAAAGAAGGTAAAGTAATTGCTCGAGAGGAGATTATACATATTATTGGCGAAGAAGAGAGATCAAGACTGAATGATGAAACGGACAAGGCGTTTATTGAAAGAAATAGGCTCAAAGAGGAAGAGAGGATACAAGAACTAGCCAAACAAAGGGATGCACACAAACGAGCAACGATTTATGCCGTATCATTAGTAGCAACCGCCTGTCGAAGATGGCTAGCAAGGAAAGAGCTCCGACGCTTGTGTCTTGAGACATATGAAAAAATCTTTGAAACATCATCTCATTCCTTTTACTACCGCAACAAAGTCACTGGAGAGACATCTTGGTCTAAACCGAAGGCAATGGGTATCTTTGAAATACCTGCAAAAGATGAATGGAAGCTACTACGAGATGCTCACAACTTTCCTTATTATTACAATCCATTATTGATGCAAATGAGTTGGACCCCGCCTCGTGATGTAGAAATGTGCTGTGGTACAGTGCCTCATACATGGTGGTACTCTGTAAGGATGGGACAATGCCCCAACTTTAGTTGTGTATTGAATGAAGATGACGGCAAACGATATTGTCAAGAATGTTATAACAGTAGTGTAGGTGAACATGATTAACCCACTGCTTGATAGGGAGGGGAAAGATGACTAATATTCAACAATCAACTGGGTGGGGACATACTGTAGGCGCTAGCCATAATATAAATTAAACCAATGTGAGGGGAAGGTGAGTCGCAGCGCATGCAAACAAAACCTTCTTTTTAATGGGAGTAACCTTTAAAACAATGAGTGGTTAAGACATCATCAGCAGAACGATTACACTTAGCTTGAACAATAAAGAAACAATTGAAAGGGTGAACGACACTACGGTAAGAACATCGAGTTAACAAGCTTCAATATCAAAGAAACAAATGAGTGGTCCACAGGTTAAACCAAGAGACAGATCACATGGATTAGCAAAGCTTGGAGTTAGCGAAGAGGACGTAAAACTTGCCACAAAATTACTTGAAGATCGCAACAAAGCTCTGTCATTACTTGGTACAACAGAGGAGGAAATTGAGATTGAGTTGGAGAAGAATTTGGGATCGCTAGGTATTGCTGGAAGAAGGAGGAGCAATGCGAATCTCCCCATTGTTGCCAATGGTCGTCGAAAAAGAGGATCAATTCTCTTTACAAAGTTCAAGGGAAAGGGGCGAAGTAATCGTCGTCACACCTTGGCTGTAACAAAACGGAGAAAGAGTAGCATTTCCAAGCACTCATCGTCACCTTCATCATCCTTGCGAAGACGGAGCAGTGACTCTGAAATCAGTATAAGAAGTAGTAGCAGAAGAGTTACAATGGCATGATGATATGAAGTAATTTGTAGTATGTAGGAGAAGGCGATACTCAAAGGTTCAGTGAAATATATTTGGCTCTTGAGAAAAGCAAACTAGACAGAAGAGGATCTTTTGTGGTATTTATCAACACATAACATTTAGACGTTATCCAAAATATCACATCTCATAATATGTGAAAACATATCATTAGTATCCCCTTCCTCTTCCAAAACCACCACGTCCTCTGCCACCCATTCCTCCTCCTCTACCCATTCCTCTTCCTCTACCTCCATTATTACCTCCAGTATTATTCTGTTTATTCCACAGCTTACCCTCGCGATCACGAAATGATCCCTTCATTGAACCCTCATCATAGTCAACAAACACTGGTCTATTCATAACAGTTAAACCAAATGGCTTGCTTGCCTTTTGTACACTGGCTAATGCACCCTCTTCTGTTTTGTATTCGACATATCCAAATCCTTTACTTTGACCATTTGTATGATTTCGCACGACACGTACTCCACCATCAACAATCTTACCATACGTTCTAAAAGCCTCTAAAATGTGCTCTTCCGTGGCATCATATGGTAGATTCCGTACAAATACTGTTTTGCATCCCTTTGGCTGTTCACGGGCCTGTCCTCCTTGAGATGCACCAGCAGTAGTACCAGCTCGTGGAGCATTCGCCTCTTTAACTGTTATATACCTGCCACCAATCTCTTTACCATTAACTTCATTACTTAATGCATGCTTTCGTGTATTTTGTGAACTGAACACTACATGGCCGAACCCTCTTAGACGTCCACTATCCTGCCATTTGGGTAATCGTAATTCTAATATATCATTACATCCATGTTCAGTAAAGAAGTTACGTATCTCCTCTTCACTTGACGTAAATGGCAATCCTTCTATGAATACTGTATGTTCTACTGATGATAGTTTTGCAGCAATTTCTGAATCCAAACTATTGTTTGATGTATTGTTATCTGTAGTAGTATCATTCTTTTTCTTTCGATTACGCTTTCTTTTACGCTTTTTCTTCTCGGTACCTTCTACTTCTTCTTCATTATTCTGTTCTTCTTTAGGTGTGATTGTAGTAAGTGGATTTGCAGGTGCTGGACTTCTATCAAGATCTTTGGCAGAAGATGAATTGCTTGTGGTATCTTCGCTAGTCTTCACTGCTGTTTCATCAACTCCTTCAGCATTAATAGTATCACTACTACTCTTGCTCTTTTTACTGCGCTTTCTCTTCTTCTTGACAGACTCTGTATTAGTATCACCCATGATTGTTCTTTGGTAGTTGATGTTAATATAATATTATATTGTAGTCGATTGAAATGAAATTGATAATATATAGTTTCCAAACAATCTTTATTTAATGCAATATAGTTGTCTGGTACCTAGCTTCAATACCTGCTTTATTTGCATATGTATTATAGTTTGGTATGCAAGTCTGGGGTGTATTAGTACTACTTAAGTCAAAGAGAGTACCATAATACTCCTGAAAAATGGATGGCTCTGAGTTATCTAGTTTAGTACGTATGTACATGCACTCTCATAAATTTTGATGACAATCATCAACATGTAACATGAAGCTTATTATCTTTTTAACAACTATTGGAGCAACTACAGCATTTGCCATGGATTCATCATCATCAACACCCGCTACTAAGAAGCTCAAGATGAGTAGCTATCTTGGTGATATAGAAGAGGGTCCACCAGTAAGTAGAAAATGTTGAAGAAAAATTGATGTCCTGTTACTTGCTTTCGCTGGACAACTGATATATGTTTGCGGATGATATATCTTATTTTACTTTTACTTATATGTGCTAACTCTTACATACTATACACAATACCACTGACATTACCATACAACAGGATGCAATCTTAGGCATTGCAGAGGCATTCAAAGCATGCACAGATGAGAAGAAAGTAAATGTTTGTGTTGGAGCATATCGTGATTCGTCAGGTAAACCGTGGATACTACCCTCGGTACGAAAAGCAGAAGAGCGATTACTAGCAGATGCGTCATCAAATAAGGAATATGCACCAATTGCAGGTGATGCCAACTATGTCAAGCTTGCACTAGGATTTGCTTACGGTGCTGATGCCAATATGGATACTATTGCTGGAGTGCAATCATTAAGTGGTACCGGTGCATGTCGAATTGGTGGAGTATTCTTTGCCAAGTTTGCTCCAAAGCCTGATGGATTTGATAAGGTACCAATTTACATTCCAAGTCCAACTTGGGGTAATCATATTGCCATCTTTCGTGAGGCTGGATTAGATGTACGTCGGTATCGGTATTACAATTCAAAGACAAACCGTCTTGATTATGATGGTTTAATTGAAGATTTGAAGGATGCACCTGAGGGAAGTGTGATTCTTTTACATGGATGTGCACATAATCCTACAGGTTGTGATCCTAGTATGGATCAATGGAAGGATATTTCCAACTTGATTAAGGAGAAGAAACATCACTGTTTCTTTGACTCGGCATATCAGGGATTTGCATCGGGTGATGCTGAGGCCGATGCATCTGCACTTCGTTACTTTGTATCGGAAGGTCATAATGTTGTGCTTGCTCAATCTTTTGCTAAGAACTTTGGCTTGTATGGTGAACGTACGGGGACATTGAGTGTGGTTTGCAACTCACCTGAGGAAAAGTCGGCTGTTATGAGTCAATTGAAGTTGATTATTCGTCCCATGTATTCGAGCCCACCCATTCATGGATCTAGTATTGTCAAGACAGTGTTGACAGATGAGGAATTAACTGCTGAGTATTATGATAACTGCAAGGAGATGGCGAATCGCATTCTTGCAATGAGAAAAAAGTTGGTTGATGTACTCAAGGATATTGGAAGCACACATGATTGGAGCCACGTAACTGAGCAGATCGGTATGTTTGCATACACGGGGATGAATAGTGATATGTGTGATGAATTGACAAGTAAATACTCAATCTTTCTAACAAGAGATGGACGGATTAGTCTTGCCGGCTTGAATGATGATAATATTGAATATGTTGCCAAGGCTGTTCATGCAGTAACAGATGGTAAAAGTATCACCGCATAATTGGGAATATGTATCACAAAGCCAGTTAGACAACCTTGTCTAAGATTGGAGTAGCAAAGAGTCTAATAGCTCTAGATTTAAAATGCTACAACTCTGTCTGTACATTTCTTTTCAAAATCATTCTCCTATTCTGTACATGAAGTCTAATCTTTGTATGATTGCTCAATTTGGCCAACACATCTCCATAGATCATAGTGTTTATGAGTTTGGGTTATTGTATACTGTAAATTCTCAATGTAGGCAGAGTGTGTTTTCGTAAAGTCCTACCATATATCCAGAAGGAGATATCATTAGTCAGACATATATACGAACATAAGCATAAGATACACTACAATAGACTAACCTCTAACTTCTCAGGACATCCATACACTGGATCATACAACACTCTAGAAAAGACCATTTCTAATCTCTGACCGTATTGCTTGTACATGTTGAGACTTCTTTGGATTAGTGCTTGATCTTTGGCATCATCGATATTAATCTCCATAACCTTTCCATTTACTGCTAAGCGTAGTTGTGGCGTATCAGTACCATTATATGGTAGAACATCTTCTTCATATGTTAGTAGAGGAGCACCGATTGGAAGTGTTCCTACACTTTTGAACTCATGAGGCATTGGCCGAGGTATACACTGTTGCCTTTCCAGTAAATCGATATGGTCTTGATGTACGTTAAAGTGCTTAGCTCCCTCGATCATTACATCTAAGTATCTTTGATGAGGTGGATTATTCTCCTGGTACTTCGAGGACGAATCTTTTGTATATACTGTCGCGGTTACTGTTCTTCCGTCATACATGTGCGCAGTACCATTTACTCTAGTATATGCAATTTCTAATTTGTCTAACCTATCCATAGTATCCTTATCAACGAGATGTAGTACACCATGAAAAGATGATCCAATGCTCTTCTTAGCTTCCGCAAAACCCATACCCCCTGTGAACAATAGTTCATAATCAATCAGTTCACCAGCAATACTCTGAATCGGGACAATACCTCTATTCTCCATACTAATCGGAGACATCATGGATCCGATTGCAAAGTACCAAAACATATCATTATCTTCATCATTCTGTTGTGAAACCATTTCTATGTTGTGTTAGTTGTAGTCAGCTTTTTACAATCTGTACTGTATCATTCAATTGTCCAGTTCTATTCGATGGTGATGTGCTAGACAACTAGTAAATCTAAAGCTCGTGCAACAGCAAGCAATTAATTCACTACAATACCCAGATATCAGGATTGTCTAGCACAAAAGAGCACAATCACAAAAGACAAAAAAAAAGCATAAGAATTGAATGCCCCTTGGGATTTTAGTCCGCGGCGAAGTGAAAGAGGCCACCACCAATACAATCACAATCAAATAGGTACAAGCGTGCCTTGATGTATGTCCTCTGCTCTATATGCAACATATGATGTGGTACAGGACCGGTTTCAATTATCATTAAAGTAAATATGATTAAAGTTTAGTGATCGGCTCTGTTTAGGTTTTGAATTTAAATAAGTGAAGACTCTCATTTCAATTCACAATTCACATATTCGATATCAGTTGCTCTGTTATTACTAGTTAAAGGAATAATAATAAATACAGAAAGATTAAATTAAGAGTTGCAATATATCTATCGCCTTACCCACTGTGGACTTTTCCTTGCTTTAACTCTACCAACCTTTTTCCTTTCAACCATTCTTGGATCACGCGTCATGAATCCATGTCTCTTCATTGGTGGCCTGTAATCAGGATTATACTTCTCCAAAGCACGTGCTAGTCCCAATCGAATAGCCCCGGCTTGTCCAGTCAATCCACCTCCTTGAACCATTGCAACAACATCAAACTTTCCGCAGGTTTGAGATGCAACAAATGGTCCTAGGATATGATCTCTATCAGTCTCTCGGGGAAAGTAGGAAACAAAGTCCTTGCGATTTACTACAATTTCACCCTCCCCTGGCTGTACCCAAACACGTGCTTTTGCTGTTTTACGAGTTCCACGACCATAAGCTCTACCCCTTTCATCAATTTCCGATATTCGCACTGGAGGTCGGCTGTTTTGTATCCACCTTTTCTTTTGAGCCTCCTTGGCTCTCATTGTTTCTAAAGCATCGCGAGACTCTTGTGTACCATCATACAACCACCAAGTCCTCTCTTCTTCCTCTTCAGCCTTTCGCCTATCCCTCGGATCAAGGTATGTATCGGGAGAATCAGTATCACCTTCACCGTGATCAAACTGTGGGTTTCCAGTATCACCTTCTCCATCATCATAATCTGCTTGATATAATGACACGGCATGTAAGCGAAGCATACTCTTCTTCTCCGTACCAGAGGAAGTTGAAGAGAAATACCGAGGGCTTATTATTGAATTATTATTATTGCAAAATAATGGTGATTGTTGCTGAATGTACACATCATGTTTTTTTGTTTGTGTTAACGAATCAAGGTTGGTTAAATCCAAATTTCCCAACGATACTACTCCCGAGCATCCTCCTCTTTGACCTACTACACCCCTGCGCAGTAACAATAGAGATCCTCGTGCCAACATCCTGCTTATTGAGTTCTTCCTATTTATTCTAGGTATGAGTTTGTTGAAATTTATAGCGACGGACAGACGAAAAATCTCATCAGGCAGGGGGAATGAAGTCATCTTTGAAGTCAATTTGTATCTTCATACACCGAGTTTATACATACGTCATACACTCGGCACCTTATAGAGGTACATGGGGAATAGGTGAAGTGAGGAAAATAAAATACCTGAGTTAGGGATGAGGTTAGAATCTTATAAGATACCTTTATCCAATTCTACTACATAAGAGAGATAGAATCAACTGGCTTACAATAGTATATTGTAAAATTTATTCTCTCATTCAGTATTAGCTTTTATTTTTACTTTCTGCTCCCCAATATTGTGCCCTTCCCAACGAAATGCTCTCCTGGTAAGATACCCTTCAGTTATCATCTGTTTGATAGTCTATATTACCAAATACAATCAGATACAGTGCCAATCCCAATATCACTAATCTTACATACTTACCACTCGAAGCACATTGTTATCGTGTTGAATAATCCCGTTACAATATAAAGTCTCTTAACGTTTACGAAAGGTAATTCTACCCCTTGTTAAATCATACGGACTCAACTCAATAGTTACACTATCACCGACTAAAATCTTAACAAAGTTCTTACGAATCTTTCCACTAATAGTAGCCAATACAGGATCTTGTGTATCAGGTGCACCGTCAATTGTACAACGGAACATTGCATTTGGTAGACTTTCAATAACAGTTCCCTCTACCTCGATGACGTCATCTTTTACTTTCTTAACTCTTTGCTTTGCACCCTTTCGTTCATTTCCCTGTGCTCTGGCAGCCTTTTTGCCGAATAATGCAGTACTTGTTGTATATTGAGCTTCTACTGATGGTGTTAATGTTGATGTGAAGAATTGTGATTGAACATTATAACTTGCATGAGTTGATGTACGAATTGCTGATGGAGTAAAGGAGTTGACGCTACTACTAAGTAAACACACTAGTACACTGAAAAGAGCAAAGAGATACTGCATTGTGATGCTTTTATAAATGCAATGGACGACGCTGATGTGTTAGTTTGTTGGAGGTATTGAAGAAGGGGGATAGTCTATCTACACTTTAATCTATCTGGAAGTTGATGGCTAGGATACCGTAAGTCAATATTGCAATGAGTATAGATATTGAATGGCGTGGCCTCTATACACTGCACCCTCAATATCAATAACTCAATTCATGTATACGAACATCTAAGATGTTTTTATGTTGGAAAAACCTTTGATGGTGTTACTACTAAGTCATAGTGGTCCGGTGACGAATGCATAAAGTGGCTGTGATGATAAATGATAATCATCACATCGAGCAGGTTGGTGGTCGGTGGTGGATCGATGCGCCAGTATTGAGCTATACCGAGTTACCAACTTCCTCTAACACTACCTAACATGCAAAGGGTCATTTGCAATTGTATTGATAATATTATAATGCATAAGCAACAAGGTAGTATCATTAGAGTTCAAAGGTACTGTTCAACATTAACATCATCATCGATGAAACATGACACAAGATATGTAAATGTTAAGAATGCACCACTTGATTTTGACATTTCATCAGCAGTTGTATATCCAAACTTTGTTACAGAGGAGGAAGGGAAATCTCTTATCAATGAGTCTGCTAAGAGATTGAAACGAAGAAGGTTTGAGGACGGGCATTGGGATAGTGTAATCACAGGATATAAAGAAGTTGAATTGAGTACTCCCAATGAACATGAACTAAATCAGGATACGCATAAAGATGTACCACAATTTGCAAAGGCAATTCACAAAACGAGGAAACAACTTGCAGATAATCATTTCAATAAATCAAATAACAATCATATACAATGGCTACCGTGTCATGCTATAGACCTATCAGCGAAGGGTGTGTTGAAAGCCCATGTAGACTCGGTGAAGTTCTCTGGTGAGATTGTTGCTGGCATATCACTCCTTTCAGATGCAGTAATGAGGTTAAGACTATCATCGGATGAATGGGATAGTGATGATACAAAAGATGATACCAACAGCGATAGTAGTATGAACTCATCAAATACAAATGAAGAATATGTTGATTTATATCTACCACAAAACTCACTGTATGTACTAACAGGCATGAGCCGATACTCGTACACACATGAACTACTTCCAACAGGCTCTACATTTGAGCTGTCTCGGAGTGGTGGAGAAGGAGACGATGATGATACTGAGATAGAGGTGATACGAGGTAGAAGACTGAGTATTATATTTCGTGATGCAAAAAAAGGAAAGGACAACTCTTCTTAATGCATAGATAAAAATGAACTATGTTATCTTTTTATATGTTTACTCCGCCCTCTACCGAAACGCAGTCTTGTAAGGTATCTCAAGAATAGATCTATTTGTCGTTGCCTGTATCTGTTGATCCAAGTCTCCAGATGTATCAGTCGAATTGAATTCAATTCCTCGTTTGATGATTGATTTAACAGGAAACTTGGTTACCCTCAACTTGTTGTTTCTTCTCAATGTCCTAACCTTGTCGCAAAATGCTAATGGTGGCTGAAACGGATGAGTCAAGGGGACGCCATTGAGCGAGAAGACTGTCCAAAATTTATTACCAAAGTATATCTGTCTACCGCCGCCTCCTGAACTACCATTAGAGGGAGCAGTTTGAGTCACTTTCCTACCAGCACTTTTCATTTTTTGGATTTCATAGTCCACCTTCTTCTCGAAAGATTGTATATCAAATCTATTTGTTTCGTTATCGAAACAGCTGCTATACAACTCCTCAAAGCTATCACTTCTAGAAGTTTCAACGAGCCAACTATAAGGCTCTGGTACAAGATGCCACGCTTGTGGCGGTACTGCCGCCAAACAAGAAAGACCATCACTAATGGGACCTGCAGATGCTTCGCCAATCAGATCAATACTTTTAAGCTTGTGAGTACCATTTCTTTCCAGATCCTCTAAGAAATCTACCAACTCGAGTGGACTTGGTGATAATGATCTTCCATAATCATACCCGTAGTCAACACAACAACCATGTTGATACGTTTCTAAGTTCCAAAGCAAACCCGCAATGTACATCTTAACGTCGGCGGATGCACTCCCTGGCTTTTGAAAATTGTCGTAGTCATCGTCATCGTCATCAACATTACCTCCACTAAATAGTGAATCTAGATTTTCAATACCAAATATATCCTCAAGCGCGAGTCTCGCCAGTCTGACTTTTGTTGCCTTCATAGATCTCTTACTTCTATGCGGTACCTCAAAAATATAAGCTCTACCACCAGACGACTTTGTAGAATTATCACGTCGTATCATCCTTGATATGACACCGTGGCCATCACTTTCCCCAAGAACTGTGTTGAATATATCTTTATCAGGTTTAGTTGAAAATGGCTGACAATCTTCAGGGAAGTAATTGCCTAGTGCCAATCTAACTATTTCAACTCCATCTTCAAAGATTGTACTGTGATTTAACTTTGACTTCATCTCCCATACTTCTTGTTTAAAGGCTGAATCTTCAGGGTTGATAGTCTCAAAACTCAAAGGGCCAGGCAGTATCTTTGCTTCAACTAGGTTGTTCAAGCTGCCAAGCTCTGATTGAGATGATGGCGATCCATCTTCGCTTGTCCTGTCTTTGTAAGGCATGACTGTATCAGAATCGTTTGCTAGCTTTTTGAAGAAGGCGATTGCGAATGGGACATTTAAATACAGCTCATTGTTCATGGAATCAAAGTTGATCAAAAATGAATCTCCTTCGACATGTTCTTTTCTGTCTATCCATTGTTTGACTAAGTTGATATAGATCTTGAAAAAAGTGTCGAATCCTCCTCTACATCCCCTTAACTTTGGTAGGTAATCATTCCCATTCATGATGATGAGTAATGTAGTATCAATCCTTGCTTGATTTATTTCATTCAAAGACAATTGTCGCTTTCTTTTTATCTTGGATTTCTTACTTCTTTTTGTTCCATAGGTTGCAGTACCTTCAATCATTCTTGCCATCATGCGAGTAGTCTGCCAAACAGAGGCAACCATACTTTTGCCCCTTTCTCCAGGCAATATCACATGTATATTGTGTGTAATGGACGGAGGCACAACCAAGCCCATAAGAACAAGATCACTGTCACCTCCAAGAATTGCCACAGTTTCGTTTTGTTTTATGTTCATCTTTCGACTCTTTGGCATTGAAAGCTCATGGCCGTGTGTTATCCAATCAAGTAATTTCACTTCTCCTTCTCCATGTACCGAGCTAGGTGAAATGTAAACTCTAACTCGTGGTTGTCTAGTCAAGCGTTGCCAAGCCCAATATAGTAATGCATCTGTAACTCTATCCATGAAGGCGGTTCCGGGTGTAATGTTTAGTGTCACACGATTTCTTTCATGTTTGCCAAACAGTGACAATTTCTTGCGACCACCTGAAAAGTTGAAATCACTATCTCGCCATCCTCTTTGTTTCAATACTTCAATCTGTCTCTCTTGGTTCTCAGCTTTATTGTAGATACTATATCTCCTGCTTCTTTGCATTTCCAACTTTGCCGCAGAGGGTGAGCCATCTAATGCCACAACAAGACTTTTTCTCGGAACTGCAGTAGTAGTTGTTATTCTATTAATCTCTCGTAGAAATAATAAGAGACAATGCTCAACAATATCAGCATCAAGTTGTTCTTGTTCATCTATCGGTACTGATTCTTTATACCGCGTCGCTCTACGATTATATGCCTTGCGTAATGAAGTATGTAAGAATTGATTGGCGTCAATTAACACATGATCAAATACCTCCGGTTGGCAATTCTTATTGTTATCATTACTTTGTCGATTGCTTCTTTTACTAGGGTAGTTACTTTCTGGAGTTATTGTTGTCACTGCTGAAGGAAAGGCAGATTCAAACCAAGATCTGAATCCTTTTATACCACATAATTTTGTTGGTTTATGTATAGGAGACTGATATATTGATGGCAAGAAAGCATCAGTTTGTAGTATGAGTAGTATTGAAGGTACACATAGTAACTCCAATAAAATTATGTTGAAGTACCGGTACATCAAAAGGTAAATGTATGTATAATTTGTGACTCCGGTGTAAACAACCTTTGTTATACCTTTGATGTATAGATTATTAAATATAAAGTATGTACGAAGAGGTTTATTATGAGAGTGTAGGTGTTTATAATTTATGTTTGATTCTTGAACTCCCGTCCCACCAATCGAAAGGGGATAACAGCAGATATACTGACCTCCTCAAATGTATACCAACTCTAATATACCTTTGATGTGTATATTAAAGTATATCAAGAGTAGATAGAAGTAGTTTTAGAAGTTTATTTACTGTATGTAAAGGCAGGTGACTAGGCCTGTTGTTTTAGGGGGCATATCCCATGACATAGGTGGGCGTCGCCCACGTGGGCCCCACCTTGGTCAAATGGCACGTGTTTTGTACCCGTATATCCCCTAATTATGCCCGTAAATAGGCCATTTTACTGCCATTTGAGCTCCAAAATGGCCCAACTCAACCTGTGCCGTAGGTGGGCATGCCCACCTGCCCACTATAACAACGAGCCTACCATAATCCTTATGTACTTACCTCATCCTTATGTATCTTGATCTCTCCTCTATTTGATAACGATATACCTCAATTTGCATCTACGTGGACCTAGGTAGATATGTTAGGAGGATTAAGTCGTAAACAACAGCGCAGAT
>Ga0075437_10615_pt1 | contig 33085 bp, 25 predicted proteins | sample MintriMetagenome_FD_74266 | JGI IMG/M metagenome (GOLD analysis project Ga0075437, IMG submission 74266) | Marine eukaryotic communities from Monterey Bay, USA to study complex ecological interactions - Minidiscus trioculatus and... | ecosystem: Environmental > Aquatic > Marine > Unclassified...
AAAGGAATCAAATAAAGGCAGACTAAGATCAAACGAAGTAGTCAAATCACCGAGATAACGCGGACTTTCCAGAAGTTTGATCCAAGAACTCTTCAAGTACTTTTGCATTGGTTGGCATCTGAACAATCCCTCCAGCTTCTGGTAGTGTGTATCGCAGCGCTGCGATAGTCTCCTCAAGAGGTTTGTCATTATCTGAGAGGTAATTAGAAGAGGGGATAGGTTATAATATATGTATGACAAAAGTTCCCACACTCAAGGGTCTATGACTTCTTACCTAGAAACCACCATCCATTAGCTCCCGCACTCCACATTACAGTTGTCTTTCCATTATCTTGAAGAATCTGTTGTCCACGCCGATTTAAAGCTCCATTGGTTGGAAAAAAGAGATCGGGGGCGTATCCAATCATTTCTTTAAAGATATCATCTGCATCAACAATTTGTTGTTCAATATATGTATTGTTGGCATATAGAAAGTCAATCCTCTCTACTCCACTACTACCAATGATATGTCCATCGGCTAAAATTCTTTGAAGTGCAGGACGATTCTCATCATTGATGTGATCCGTATGAAGGAAGAAGGAAGCCTTGGTATTCTTCTCCTTAAGTACGTCTAGGACAGCCATTGCTGTATCGTTATCATCGATATCACCAAATATTAGATGTGCGTATGACCAATCAGTTTTTCCGGAGTATATCTCATACGGACCTGTTGGTTCTGGTTTATCTACTAGCACACATGTATTAACGATATCCGAGCTTTCAACTAGCACCCCAGCAGAAGAAGCAAGGACGATGGATAAGACGCTGATCCTCATTATATATTATAAGATGATTATAGAGGTAGTAACGTGAAAGAGATCCGACGCCGATGATGGGGAGAGGGAGATAATATTATCTTTAGAGTAGCAGATGAAGATGGTATTATGGAGATGGAGGACACTCCTACCTTTCTCCCCTCCTTCTCCCCCTCTCTAATAGCAAAACAGAACGCTTTCGGAACTAATACTACTACACAATAGCCCCATCATTGAGAAGATGAGAAAACAATGCTAGGCATGAACAAATAGGCAAAAAAGATACGGTATCCTTTTGCCTTTTGCAAAGGCATGGAATGGCAGTGGAGGGTATAGTAATAACAACTCAACCAATATACCACCTAAAATGGCTTCATATCCAAGTGCTATCGGCGTAATACTACTGTTAATTACCCTTACAATTGCATATGTTTCATCATTCCAAGTCGGCAATCCGAAATCTGACGTAAGGTCCCCGATATCATCATGTAGTAATAGAAGACCTCGACAATTGAGGAACAATATAATTTCATTGGCTGCAAAAGATGATGATATGAGTACTGTAGATGAATATCGTAATGCACCTACAGCTATATTGTCAAACTTTATGCAGAAAGAAAAAGATACGGAAGATCCATTTGTTGATATCGATTTTGATGCTTCTAAATCACCTAAACTGAGTCTACAAGATTTAGCAGCAATATTGGACTATGAGTTATACAATAAAGAATGGTTCGTTACAGGGAGTGTTAATCCAATTTACTTTGATGATAAGTTTCAATTTCAAGATCCTGATGTAAAGTTAACAGGTATTGAGGAGTATGCAAGAGGAGTATATAAACTATTCGATCAATCGTCGTCTCGTGCTGAAATTATATCAACAGTGGTGAATAGTACTATACCAAATACAATTACAGTTACTTGGCGTTTATCTGGAGGTGTTAGTATCGGGCCAGGTCTTACTATAAAGCCCTACATAGTTTACACGGACTTTACAATTGATGAAGATAGTGGATTGATCGTCTTTCAGGAAGATAGATTTTCAGTACAAGGCTGGGATATACTGTTATCGGCTTTATTTCCATTCCTTATTGGTAAAGTTACCAGTGAACCTGCACCTCCAGTTGAGCCTCGAGTTGTTGAAATGCCTAAAATTGCTAGGGAGAAGAAGGGTGGTTTGTTTGATGGCTTGTTTCAACAGATAGGACTTTAGTTTGGTATTTTTTTTTTTACTATAAAAGAAAGATTGATATGAAGGGGGCGATACATTATGCAAGGCATAATGATAGAGAGAGGGAAAAAGACTTTTATTGGGTTTATGTTATCGCCGAGGCATAACTACTAATGTCTCAGCCATACTCCCTGTCAAGTCTCTCCTTTGTCAACAACCCAACTACAAGCCTCTTCCACTTCTTGATGATCTCTTTTCGCTTGTTTTCTCTTTGCTTTTCAACTGCATAACTCCTACATTCGACAGAAGCCATTTGCATAAGCTCAACGTTGTGATCATGGACAACAATACCCCGCACTACAGCATGACTACCTTCATATCCCAACATACATGGAGCGTATTGAATACCAAGCTTCTTTGCAATAGGAGCCAGGCCTTTTCGATCCATGTGTGTTAGGCCTGGATTGATTAGAGCCAGTTCAACATTCTTAAACTCGTTTGTAGGGATAGAATCATTAGGACCCACATGTGGCGGTTTCCATTTCTCTGTTTGAAAGATACCGTAGAGGTTATGCATCTTTTGATCATCATCGCCAGTACTCTTCTTCTTGTTGTTCTTATCTATTGATGCAATCATCTCTTCTTGGGCCTCCTCTGATACACCGTAGCTTGTTAATGCATTAAATCCCTTAGCAACGGACTTCTTCCTAGCCTTGATCTTTTTAGCTGGTTTATCAATCTCACTCTCCTTTACCTTCCGTCCTTGATACAACCATTTATCAGCTCTTAATGCCTTGCTTACATCACTCCTTTTGTAGACCATTTCACCCTTGAACACTCCACATATTCTTTTACGGGCATCAGGATGAAGCACATCTTGAGAGTTGAGAACAGACGGGATGACATAAAATGGTGATTGTTTGAAGCCCTTTTTACTAGTAGGGATCTTTTCCTTCTTTTCAATACCACCAGTCAACTCCTTTGCTTCAATCTGCTCATGCTCATCCGAATCGTAACCTGGTTTGGCTTGAGTGGCTTTCTCATCATCTGAGCTATCAAGTTCAACCAAATCAATATCTTTGCCACTACTTGTTTTTGTTTTGGTCACTGACTTTACAGCAGGTGATTTAGAAGGACTCTTCTTTCCTTGTTGTTTCGATCTACAGTGCCTATTCATTTGCTTTAGTGAAGATTCCCACCACTCGTCAACACACTTTCCACCACGTTTGGACAGATCTTTCCCCATTGCTCCTCGTAACCGGAGTGTCCGAGACCAAGTGTTTGCATATCTTGGTGTCACATCAGTCAATCGAACTCCACGCAACTGGCTGTTCGGGGAGCTGCTCTTTGAAGGAGAGTCTTCTACAGCGAGCACATACGAGACTGGCACTTTCTTGGGGAATGTATTTGCAGATCTCTTCGTGTGTGAAGGCGCCTTACCCCACTTTCCCTTTCGCTTCTTCTTCTCGCCTCCCACCTCTTGTTGTTGACTACTATTTGACTTCATATCCATCCATGCAAGGATAGATTCAACCTCCTCTGGCTTGTCAACACTTTCTTGCTCTGGATGAATCGGTATCCACATTGCTACAGGTTGATTTGATTTCTTCATCGCCTTACTTTGTTTCTTCTCAGAACTATCATCACGGCAAAGAACTTCTACCCATGATAGAGAGTTGACATTCACAAATGGAGTTGTCGGGAGAATATTAGGTGAAGATTTCTTGGTAGCACTCATTTCTTTTGCCCTTGGTTTAGCATCTTCTTCTTCATCACTGCTCATTAGGTCAATAGTTTCTGTCGGGGCGGCAGCTTGTTTCTTATCGTGTAATAAGCCTAGTAACTTGTGCAGTTGACGTGTCTTGTTCTTTCCTAACGACGACTTCTTACCACTAACAGGGAAGGATGACAATAATGGATGATCTACAGTCAATTCCAACGATAGGGGATTGAGTGCATTAACATACCGTGCTCTCCAACCAAGAGATCGAACCATTGTTAGGAATAGAAGTACCTTTTCATGTGATGTAATGTTCTCTACTGCAGTAATGGCATCGATCCCATCTTCTTCTTCCACGAATAATTGAGGATCTTCGTCATATTGGGGAGATAAGTACGTGAGTGTTTGAAGTAGGTTGATTGGTTTTGGCTTGTCATTTTGTATTTGAGAAGATATATCCATATCATATGTACCCTCCTTCTTCTTTGCAGCTTGTTTCTTATTACCTCTAGACTGTCTCCGTCCTCCCCGTCGGGATGTAGAAGCTACCGCACCCTGTGCTACATTACGTTCCAAAGCAGCTCTACGACGTTCACCGGCTTGGTTAACAAATTGGAAGAACCAGTTTGAAAAATCACATAATTGTTGCTTTGTTGGAATTGTGGCTTGATAATTATCTCCTGTTGTTGTATCCAACTGGTTATGAAATTCTTGTGGTATCATACTATATGCCAATGTAGATAATAACATCCCGTCTTCTTCTAATTCACTACCACTTCCACTTCCACATAAATATGAATATTGCATAGACTGAACAACGTCACACAAAATTTTCGACCGACGGACATTGAGTATCATTTGTTGTGTTTCATATGGAACATTACGTAATACTCTTGTTGTTTTCCTCTTTCTCTTTTTGGATTTGTTGCTATTTGTTTCATCTTTCTCTTCGGCACTCATCTTCTTATCCTCATGATTATCATCTGGCGTGTTACTCTTACCAGCTGTATTACTTTTGCCAAAGTTAATCATTACACCCTGAGTAGGAAAGTTTTGCGGCGTATCATCATCTTCTTCATCAGAATCTTCTTCTTCTCCTGCATCTTCCCAATTAACGTTATCCCAATCACCCCCGTCTTTTTCCTCTTCACCGAAACTTTCCTCGTCCATATCTTGTGCACTTGCACCTCTAATTTTTGCACAAGTGGTAGTTGCCATAGGTGATGGTGTAGCCACTGCCGCTGCCGCAGCTGGCTCTATATCATTATCATTCGACACGGTCGTATCCCGAGATGCGAGAGCTAGCAATCCAGTATCATCATACGCATCCAAGTCAAAATCTTCTTCCTCATTGTCACTAAAATTAAAGCTCATTTTTATCAGCTGTCTTGAAAGTTACTTTTGTATAAAATTATTGGTATTCACGTCAGAGGAACACAATCGTTTGAATAAGCATTTAAAATGGATCAAATGAGTGTATTATCAACAATATATCGTAAGAATTATGTATACCACAAAGTTGCTGAGTTACGAGTTGCAAAGAAAAAATCCACTCACAAATCAAATTAAAGTTGGGTATCCTTGGCTTAGCTACTTGGTATCCAAAGAGCCACCACCAATTAAGAGCTTGGAGTACGTTTCTACTCCTATTGACATTCTATTCAATGATTTATTGTCTTGTCATCAGTCAATAGTTTGTTTTATTGGGGTATGATTATAGGTGAGCAATATAAAAAAGATAAGCTCCTCATTTTATGTCGTAGGATATCCGAAAAATCTTTATTGCGCAATTATGTCGGCTAGCATGTCGAGTTGGTGTAGGCAAGCTGTTTGTTGTAGACTTAGTAGACAATAATAGTAATCCTACGCCGGAATATTAAGTTGGTGATATTATTATTGGTGATAGCGATTAAGTAAATCGGGGGTTCACTCGCAAAAGATATCTTAATATTCATCTATCATAAAACCCGACACAACCTTCTCATTTTCATAACCTCCACCATCATGCCGGGTACTCCTAGTTCTCAAGAGACAATCAATGCAACTGCAATTGCAACTGTTATATCTGTAGTATTAGTTCCAATCTATCATAAATTGATTAAACCAAAGTTCAACAAGAAGGTCGATGATACCAAAAAGGATGATGATGCAACAGCTCCTTCTCGTCGTGGTCTTCTTTCTCGACGACCATCTGTTCTTGAGGAATTAACATCAGTACCATTGGTATTGCGTGTACTTCTTTGGTTACAATCATTTCAAGGATTGGTAATGTGGCTTGCACCAAGGTAAGAGTTAAATGGCTTCTACTATGAGCTATCATACCTTATAATATATATCTTGTGTCATTGAGAGAGTTGACATATTGAGCATTCATATCTTTTGTGCACATCTAATGTCTCTTTATGTTCTTCAACTTGCAAATGCTTCAATCATATTCAACTACAAGTATGATCGCCGAAATATACGGTGTGATGGATATCCCACCTCTTTCTGCTATGTTATGTGAAGATTTAGGACGTACATGGTTAGCCGTTCATTTTAGTGCACTCATCGGCGGACGGAACGGAACATCCACAGCAAGTATCATTTCGTCAGGTTTGGCTTTACTTCTTCTTAGTGAATTGAAAGCCTTTCTCAACGATGATTATCTTGGGGGGTACACACCTAATCGTGTAATCATTCTAATTGTTGTCAAGTTAGTATCAATGTGGGGTTTAGAATATGGACCAGATATCAAGCGTCAAGAGGGAACTCTTGCCGAAACGGCTAGCAAACTCATCCCAAGTCAAGAAACAATTGGGTACTTAATAGCATTTTATGTGTTATTGGACGGCGCTAGCATGTACTTTGCACCGTATAAGTACTCAGAAGTAAGTTATATGTTGTTATTCACTGCTGTTTGAAATGTTACGTCTTCTCGATCGCGTATCTCATTCTTTCTTTTCAGTTTTGGGGCTATACTCTAGACTCAGAACTCTCTAGGTTCTTAGCTGTTTCGAATGGAGAAATTTTAATGATGTTAGGTACTTTTTGGCTAGCTCTTCTAAAAGATGTTGATAGCTTTAAAGCGTACGGATTGGCTGCATGTGTTTATTGGGGTTGTACAATTGATTTTGGTTTCATCTCACAGACCATGTGGTTTGTGGGGGAGACTGGAATGTGGACTGATTTGACGTTGAGTTACTTGGCGATAATTACTGCAAAGCCGTGGGAAGTCTTCATGTAAGGAAGAGGAAGGGGTGTAGTATGTATTGGTATAGGAATGAAGGAGAGTGCGGCGGAAAGTGAAAGAATGGTCGTAAGTCACATACAAGCACTAGATTAATCAAACTGTTCCAGTTGCAAGGTTGCAAACTCTCTCCCATGCATGTGATTTAGCATACCGTTAAAGGCTAACACCAATTAAAGAGCATTGACCCAGTCCATTGGAGTACGCATTCTATCGACACTAGTCAACGATTAGGTGTATTCTTCGACCATAGATTTAAAGTGCAGATATACATAGTGGCTGTGTATCTTTTTGCATGATCAAGAGTGTTCGATTGAGTTTTTAATTTTAGTATCGTACCGGTTTTTTGCTTTCGTATGGTACATACTCGCACGTTAATAATACATCATGCGACCGTCAATAAGTATGCTCCAGAGGAGCTTTGGATTGATATCGCCTTGTCAGCAGAAAAGGGTCGGTTCCGTCGGTGTAAGAGGAGAAAGTCGCTTACCATTCCAACAATGTGCATATCTTGTGCAAAGCCACTCGTTTTCAACTCAACAACAAAAACAGCAACAACAACCTACACTGTTTAGTCTACCCAATCTCCTGCATCCATCTGACTTTACCCAGCTAGCAAATACAGCAATAAGAGAATGTGATACTGTCAGACGTACACTTGCATCTTCACTAACTGCAATTGATACTGATAATGATGATGGCATTAACCACAAGGTACAAAAAGCAAAGCAAACATTACACAATCTAGATGATATATCAAACATTGTGTGTACAGTTATTGATGCAGCAGAATTATGTCGATCGGTACATGCTAGTTCACAATGGAGAAGAGGTGCTTCTGATGCCTTTGGCATACTCTCTGAATACATCGGTAGTTTAAATGCCGATGAAAGATTGTATCAAAGTTTAAGAAAGTTTGTATTTGCAGATAATAATGATAATAATATTACTACAAATGATGACAGTGATCTATCTATAATCTCGCAACTACCACCTGAGTATCAACGAATGGCACATGCAATGCGGAAAGAGTTCGAACGAGACGGTATACATTTAACATATACAAAACGAGAGGAAGCTCGTGAATTAAATAATGTGATTGTTGGTCTCGAAAGTCTATTCACTAATAACATTACTGAGAAAACAAAGTTTTATAATATCGAGGGCAAAGAAATGATACAAGAGGTTGATAAGATTGTTCCGCGACATGTCTTGGGTCAGTTAGTTCGTACTTCTGATACTACAAGTAATAGTGATAGTAGTCTTACATTATCATCAGATAATTTACTTACCAACACGCTACTGGCACACTCACCGTCATCGGCACTGAGGAAAGAAGTATACATGCAATCAAACACCAGTATCCCTGAGAATATAAATGTACTAGATTCACTGATACGTCATCGACACTTACATTCATCACTTCTTGGCTATCCAAGTTATGCACATAGAGTGTTGTCAGATCGAATGGTAGGGAGTCCAGATAAAGTACTTCAGTTTTTAACTAGAATGGAACAAAGATGTTCACACGTTTTCAAGCGTGATATGAAAGTATTGTCACTTGCTAAGAAACATATAGAAGGTGAAGGAGACATCGAGCCGTGGGATATACCATTTTATACTTCACTTGTCAAGGCTCAGAGACAGCATCAACGATTGAAGGAAGATAGCGCTGATGGCGATGATGGTGAAGAATCTCAATTCCATGGTTACTTCACAGTCGAGAACAGTATTGAGGGTATGAAGACATTGGTACAGGATCTATTTGGTATTAGAATGAAGGAAGTGGAGATTCCAATGGAAGAACGTTGGGATATAGACACTACAAGTGAGCAGGCTGCAACTCCTGAAAGTAGTGGCGGTGACTTGCAAAAGTTTGAGTTTCATCATGAAGAGGATGGACCGCTGGGTACCATGTTCTTTGACTTGTTTCCCAGAGATAATAAGTTTGTTCATGCAGCTCACTTTACAATCAGATGCGGTCAGTACCGAAATGATGACGATGGTAACAACAAGCAAGATGATATCAATCATCAGCTCCCAATCGTCGCTCTGGTGTGCAATTTATCCCCATCCTCTTCTTCCGGATCTCAGACACTGCTTTCTCACTCAGAGGTGGAGACACTGTACCACGAGTTTGGGCATGGATTGCACTCATTACTCTCAAGAACATCATTTCAACACTTGTCAGGAACACGAGCAGCAATGGACTTTGTCGAGACACCTAGTCACTTATTTGAATCTTGTACTCGCGATCCAGGCTTTCTTTCACGTGTGTTGGCAAAGCATTATATGACAGGTCTACCCATGTCAGAGAAAAGAGCGGAGCATTTGGCCATGTCTCAAACAGACTTTCGAGGTATTGAAATACAAACACAGATTGTCCATAGTAAGTTTGATCAAGCATTATTTGGAGAGAATCCATGTAGTCCTTCATTAGGAGGATGTAGCTCAACTGAAATGTTTGAAAGACTGCATAAGCAAGCAGGCGTGCCATTTGCACACGGGACACATTGGCACAGCCGATTTGGGCACCTGGTAGCATATGGAGCTGGATATTATGGATATTTGTATGCTCAAACATTTGCTGCTGATATTTGGCTGAATACCTTGGCATTGAGCATGTCTTCTTCATCATCGCCAGAGACGATTAGGAGAGGTGGTACAAAGGTATGGAAAGAGATGCTGATCCATGGAGGTGCCAAGGATCCCAAAGAGATGATACATGCAGTTCTCGGGCGAGAACCTAGCGTTGACCCATTCTTTCAAGGAGTATCATGACTTTACAAGGCATGCTAAAGCAAATCATATAAAGTAAAGGACATATTGCTCCCACCCCTGCCTACCCTTACTTCCATAGTCACATAAACACCGCCTACCTAATCACAACCTCCACCCCTGCCTGCCCTCACTTCCATGTCTCATAAACACCGCCTACCTAATCAACCTCTCCCCCCCCCCCAGTCTCCTTGATCTTGTGGATCTACTCCTCTGCAAAGTCATAATCCGATGATGAGGAAGAGGCTGTGATACAGAAGCCTCCGCTAGAAGTCTCAAACCATTCACAACGGCTTGAGTCCTCACAACTTGAACGGCGGGAACGATCGAAGCAACTGCGTGAGCTTCGGCTTGAAGAACTGCGAGATGAACGGCTGGACCTCTTGTTACGTTTGTTCGATTTTTTGGACTTCTTGGACTTCTTGTTTGACTGTTGGGTAAAGAGAGAGAATAAACACAATTGACTTGTCAGAGGAGTATGTCACAGCACAGCTGACACTAAATCAAGAAGTACGCACCTTCTTCTTCTTCTTACTATCCTTCTTCTTGTTCTTTGACTTGCCCTTTGACTTGCCCTTTGATTTACCCTTTGATTTACCCTTTGATCCACCACCAGCCTTACCCTTCTCTTCAAGTTCAAGGTCTTCATCCCCAGAATCACCCTTTGCCGAGGACATTTCACCAGAGCAATGAAACTTTCCATTATGCCAACTCCAAGTACCTCCACTGCAGCACTTCTTGACTCCATTACGATCATTAATGCAATTATCACCATCCTCGTCATCATAACTATCATACGAATCCTCGGAATCCTCAGAGTCCTCAGAGTCCTCAGAGTCCTCAGCCATATCATCCTCATCCTCGGAGTCCATAGACGAAACATCAATGTCTTCGGCAACGTCATCGATCAACATATCATACTCTTCGGGAAGGAACTCCTCGGTATCAATGAGGGCCCACTCTTCATCAGTGACCGAACGCTTGAATCCAAGGTCACGGCAAAATTGACGGTTCTGCTTGAGTTGACGGCGTCCACTGCAGAATCGGTCCTAAGTTGGGGTAGACAGGTAAGGAAAGAGGTGCAGAGTATGCGATGTGAGTTGTGTAAGATATGATATTCACATCAAATAAACAGTATGCTCACCTCAATCTCATCACATACATCACGGGCGCGTCTACCCTTGGGGTTGCGGCAATACCCCTTCTTGTAGCGGCGGCTGTAGTAAGAGCGATCCTGGATGTAGAGAGCAGGGGGGTATGTGGATTAGCATTTGTTATCTCAAACAAGAGTATGTGACCATTGGAATCTACTTACCTTACGACGACGGTTACGGCTGCGGGACTTCTTCTTCTTCTTCTTATCGGACTTCTTTTTATCGGACTTCTTCTTATCGGACTTCTTCTTGTTCGACTAATGAGTTATGACAACAATATGGTTAGAGACTGAGAACACAACACAGCAGCAGACGCACACAAAAAGAGGAGAACCACGTGGAGCATCGTACCTTCTTACTCTTCTTCTTGTCGGATTTCTTATCATCCTTCTTTGCAACACCCTCCATATCATAGCTGTCCTCCTCATCATCTTCTGGATCATATAGACCAGCAGAGACTAGGACATCCTCGAAGGCCTCGATGGGTTGAGCGACAGCACGGGCTGGTTCCTATAGATGACGACACAATAAATGGTGGATGGTAAGTGATGGTAGCAGAATAGAAAGATATTATTGCAATACACAGTGTAACTAACTCACCTCCGCCAATGCAGGAACTGCAGCTAGCAGCAATGCTGCCGATGATACGAGTACGGTTTGGAGTTTCATTATCGATCGATTGATTAATTTGTTTGTAATTACTAATTTATAATTTATGAGCAAAAAGTTCAAGCATTAATGCAGTGTTTTACTACGTGAGGCCAAATCCAGCTGAACTTTCATATTATAACCGAGAGAGGTCGCACACGATAATAGACGTGTGGCGTTTTGTTTTGGCGCCTTTTTGTTGTGAGGCTTGTGAATTGTGAAAACAGATTTGGGGTATCCTTCAGACGGAACCGACCGGGGTAACAGGAAGAGAAATGAGGAGGAAGAATTTCAACACTTCCTATGAGGCAGAGCAGCGGTAGCATGACAATATTCTGCTCTTAGTGGGTTGTGAATTCAGTAAATCCTCTTTACTACCCATACTCTTTCAATTGGTGGTAGTCCTGTGATGGTATCTTATTGGACAAATACTAGAATATTCTACCAGCAGCATCAACTAACAATACTAGCCAAATACACTCATCAATAGTATCACAATACCCAAACCAAGTCTCGTGCATGAACCGAGCCGCACATTTGAATGGCATAAAAAGAGCATAAGATATGAGCATGTCATGTGCACAAAACAAAAGAGATGAATGCGTATACTATATGTTAGATATTGCTTGATTGATTTACTGTTGATGTTAAGAATATTTTATAGAAATATCTATATTAAAAGTAACGATAGTCCTCTCGTGCAGCGGCAGCCTCGTCCCTTTGGGGATTCTTTATTTCTCCCAAGTACTCTTGATATAACTTTAATGCTTTCATGTAATCTTCTTTTGTGGCATCTCCTTCTGAGTACAATTCTTTGATATTATTCAGTGAGTTGGAATATCCACCTCTTGTTGCAATCATGTAGTGCCTCACTACTCTATCCATGTTTCCTGCCTCCATTTCCATAAAGCCTAGATTATGCCTTGCTACTATATTCCCTCCGATAGCTGCTAGCTCCCAATAATGCTTGGCCTTTTTCTTGTCAACTTCTACTCCTCTACCAAATTGATATGCATAACCAATATTGAGATAAGCATCAGCATAACCAAGCACTCCTGCCCGATGCCATAGTTCTAATGCCTTTGTATGATCTTGTGGAAATCCATATGACCCATCTCGATAGTTATTTCCGTGATTGCAGATTGCAATGGGATCACCTAGATCCACTCGTTTCTTTTCTCCTTCCATTGCCTCCTCGTAGGATGATTGTATTGGAATCCTGCAAAAGGGACATGTCTTTTCTTCAACTTTATTGCCTTGGTTATCATAAACAGGTGCATGACTACATCCACTACAAATAAGTTTTCCACAACATGTCATGTATTGGCTCCCCGTTTCAAGTGTAGGTATTTGAGTGAAGCAAATCGGACAATCTTCCTCTGGTGGAGGTTGTTTAAATAACTTTTCATCATGTAACTCAGCTAATCTCTTTCTACATTCTTTCTTGTGTTGTGGACGATGAGCAATTTGACATTCTCGATTGCAATACTTCACCATCTTACATGCGGTACATGATTTGAGATCATCACCCTCTTTACCGCAGTTTGCACATATCGATACGTTCTCTTTCTTGGTAGCTGTTTTGTCCGTATTATCATCAGATGTGTTCATCTCGTCCATCGACACATCTAATGTACTCATCGTTGTGTAATAGTACTACCACCATCACACACGGCCGACAATCTTTTGTAAATATCTAAATCTTTTATAGTATACAATAACAATACGAAAAGGAAGAAGAGGTGCCTACCTGGATCTTAGGAATTAGGAGGAAGCACTATTTGCCGATATGGTCTTTACACACACATATCGACCTAATTTTGTTACACTAGTGAGTAAATTATGGCGATGAAACGTAAAAGGTTAAATTTATTGCTTGTATGTCATTGCTCTCTTAGGCATTGGCCTCAATATACCTATTACTCTAATCAGCCAGCCAGCCAACCAACCAACCAAATAATGACAATATCCACAATAACATCATCCTTATCAATATGTTGTCGGCGTACTTCTTCCAAAGTATCATGCCGTCTATCAACAATATTACTACTACTAATCATATTACTAAACTCGGTTCACCTAAATAATGCAGCAGATGACCTATTTACTGCAATGGATACAAATCATGATCATTCAATAAGTGAAGCGGAATATAAAATTGCATTATCAAAATTACTAAATACTGACAATAGTGGAGGTAGTGCAGCACAACAAGCGGTTACACCCTCATTAGGTGGAGACTCTAAACCGTCGTTTTCAGGTGGTACACCATTAAATGATAAGCTCAAATTCCATGATAATGGTACGAAAGCATTCTTTAAGGGATTATTCTCTTCATTCTCTGCAATTATTGCTACAGAAATTGGTGACAAAACATTCTTCATCGCCGCAGTCCTATCAATGCGTAATGATCGTATGGCAGTATTTGGTGGTGCAATACTAGCATTAATTATCATGACAATACTTAGTACATTAATGGGATTAGTATTGCCATCATTAATGCCAAAGAAATATACACATATAATTGGGGCTATATTATTCTTATACTTTGGTGTTAAGTTATTAATTGATTCACGTGGTATGGAAGATAAGGTATCAGAGGAATTAGAGGAGGTTGAAGAGGAATTGGCAGAAATGAATAAAAAGAAGAGTAAGGCACGTAAGAAGAAGGAAGAGGAGGATGAGGAGAGTGATGATATTGAGGTACAACATTTAGATAATAATGGTGATTTATCTGATACTGGTGGCGGTGCTAAGAAACGTCGTGGGGGTAAGAGTGGTGTTAAACATGCACAATCAAGTGGGGGCTTGTCTGCTGCTGGAGATTATAGTGGTTCATCATGGGAAGCTGTATTTCTACAGGCATTGACAATGACATTCTTAGCAGAGTGGGGTGATAGGAGTCAGATTGCTACAATTGCATTAGCGGCTGCCAAGGTGAGTTTCATATTTTGTATTGGATTGAGGAGATGATAAGTATATATTGAATTGGTGCTAGACGCTATTTACTCATGAAACTTTCTAACAACAAACTTATTTATGTACTACCATCACAGGATCCAATCGGTGTTACGATTGGAGGGTGCATAGGACATAGTATCTGCACGGGTATGGCAGTCATTGGGGGGAGAATGTTAGCTTCTAGCATATCAGAAAAGTCGGTAGCATTTTATGGTGGTTTGATATTCTTAGCGTTTGGTATTCACAGTGCCTTCTTTGATTCTGCTGAGTAATGTGCACCTCATAGTTTAACTTTACCGACCTATCTAAAGATGTCCTCACACTCTATCTTATGTTTATGTCGGTGTTTCTTTTTGCAAATACTTTGTTACTTTACATTTGTTGCATAATTGACATCACTACCTTCCATGCCACAATGGGCACAAACTGATAAATTCATATCTCTTTTATCATCGGTGCTCATATTGTGTAACATCTCATCTCGACGGGTAAGTTTTTAATTTATGATTATGTAAAAATGTTTATGCTGAATCCTCATCCCTCTGATACCACGCTAATAGTGCTAATAGTAACGATTATGAGCATTGAATGCAGCAGCCTTATCCCTCTGATCACTCTTAATTTCACCCAAGTATACTTGCTTTTGTGTAATCATCTTTTGATGCATCTCCTTTTGAGTACATTTGTTTGATCATTATTAAAGAGTCTGCATATCCATCTTTTACTGCAATCATGTGGTGTTTGATGGCTCTATCTAAACTGCCTTCATGCTTTTCCATAATGCCTAGATTGAACCTTGCAATACCGTTTCCTGCCATAGCTGCCAGCTCCGTATAATGCTCAGCCTTCTTCATATCTCTTTTCACACCTTCGCCAGATTTATAAGCATAACCAATATTACCATATGCTTCTGTGCAACCAAGTTCTGCTGCCCGATGGAATAATTCTAATGCCTTGCCATAATCTTGTGGGAATCCATATCTCCCATCTCGATAGAAATTTCCGTGACTGTTGAGTGCAATAGGATCATCTTTCTCCATTCTTTTCTGTACCCTCTCAATAATTTCATCATTAGAAGAAGGCGTTGGAACTCTACAAAATGGACACTTATCATTAGCAACTTCATTGCCTTGATTATCATATAGAGGTGCATGTATACATCCACTGCATATCGTTTTTCCACAGCATGATTTATATCTACTCCCCGTATTTAGTGTAGGTAGACGAATAAAACAAATTGGACAATCATCTTCTGCTGATGGCGGTTGTTTGAAAAGTTCTTCATCGTGTAGTTCAGAAGCAAGTTTGAGTTCTTCTTTATGTTTCTCAGAAGCAAGTCTGAAATGCTCATCGCACTCTTTCTTATGCTTGTGTCTGTGTTTCTTTTTGCAAGCGGCGTTGCAATATTTCACTTGTTTACATTTGTTGCATACGTTATTGATATCATTTCCCTCCTTACCGCAATTACCACATACTGATATACCATTATCTGTAGCATTTAAACTCATTTTATTTAACTCATCGTTCATCTCACATACACCATCATCATTTGATTTTGATGCACTGTCTTTGCAACTATCAGAAGTGCTCATTTTATGTCTTCGGAAACTCTACAAGCTACCCCCGATTTATATTAGTTGCTTTGTCACCTCTCTGTACTACTACTACAACCTATTAATAATATCAGCCAAGTCGTCAAGTCAAGTATCCACTCGTTGACCGTTATATCGCCAATTATTTGTAGAATAGTTATGTCATTTGCTGCTGGTACAATAATAAGTAGGTGAATGATAGAATAGGTATGTGGTAGTTTGTACTATCTAAGAGTTGTCATATTGTCCTATAACAACTGGTAGTAATACTTTATAACTATCAGATATACCCATATACCCAAAAATCTATTTTTGCCTTTGCCTGTGATTTCAGATTTTACGACACGCATATAATTATACTCTTGTATCACATCATACTCGTATCATATATATTGGTATCAAAAATGAATATAATCGTACCATCACAAGCATGGTCTATGCTACAAAGACATGCCGATAAAGATGTCAAACCATTACGCCTATCTGAGCTTATTCGTAATCATGATACCAATAATAATAATGAAGATGGAGTTGATGCATTTGTAGAAGTGTTACACAACTCCTCGGAAAACAATTCTCAATTTATAGTAGATTGGTCAAGACAGCGTACAACTTCTGATACTATGAATCATTTGTTACGTTTATCTTCTGCTATGAATATTAGAGAGAGGATTTATGATTTAGCATGGGGAAGATTAGCTTCTGGTTCCAAATCAAGGCAACAAACTAATCAACAAAACAAAGTATCTTTTTCAAATAACTTGGGTGATACAACCTCAATATACGGAGAGGGGAGAGATGAAGCAGAGGAGGAGATTGGTGGCAGTATGCATCTATCAATACGTGCACCAGAGGGATTAGTTATGCATGATCCATGTTCAAACAACAAACAGAAGAATGCTCTTGGTGCAATACACTCTTCATGGCATAAAATACAAACACTTACTGAATCAATACGAAAGGGTAATGTTCGAGGAGCATCGGGTAAATCCGTATGTGATGTACTAGTCATATCTGGAGATGATAATTCAGTTGTTACACACTCTTTGGAGTTTGTATATCAATCACTATTACAAAATGAAGAGGGCAGTATTGCTGCATCGGTTGATTCATCTTTAATATCTATATCAAAGAGTGGTCAATCAATGTCATCATCAACTTTGCATGCCGTGAAGAATATGGTTACAACTCCGTTTAAAAGCAAGTCTGGCATTATTACTTCCCAAACAAACAATACATATAGGAAAAGGAAATTGAAGATATTGACATCAACCGATGATCCTGCCATATTACGCGAGACACTTTCTCAGTTGGCTCCAGCCAATACATTAGTGATATCTCTTGACCTAGAACCGGCTTATGAGAAGGATTGCAAGGCCATCACGGCCAGCATAAGAGACTGGCTAGTATCTGATTTGATGGACACTAATAATGAGAATCGGACAAAAGAAGCCATTGTCAAAAAGCACATGTACATTGTTACGGTAAATGAAACTTTGAAGAAGTTGAATAATTCAAATGCCTTCTTATTACCACGACATTCAAGATGTGAATCATTCAGTACATTCTCTGCTGCGGGTATCCTGGTAAGAAGAGTTGTTTTTGATATCTATTTTGATATGTTGATGTTGACTTACATTCTTCACATACTGCCCATTAAACCATAAACAGCCACTATCTCTCATCTTTGGGTGGGATATTGTCTCCTCTTTTATCAAGGGCGCCCATGATATGGATCGTCACTTTGTTGATACAAATCCTAGACATAACTTGCCATTCATACTCGCTTTGCTAGATTTATGGACAGACGAGTTTCTACATTCAAAGGGTAGAGATATACGTCCGCATACTCAAGCGTTTGCATCATACACTAGACTCGTCGCAACTATGGAAAATAAGGTACTTCGTGGTCAAGGGTCAAATCCAGCCATTACTGGATCTCATACAATACATAGTGATCAATGTATGGAGTTTATCATGGCATTACAGCCAGGTCACGGTGATAGGATATGCTCTTTACTAGCTCATGCTGATACTCTTGCCTTTGGAAATACAATCAACAATAAAAGAAACGACGTGTCTAGTCTCGGCTCTCCTCAACAGCCATTGATCCAGCGTAATGACTCAATGAAATCTTATAGCAGTACTAACCAGAAAGAAAGTAGTGGTTTGGCGTCCTCGGGAAATCAGCCTAGTACTCTCATATTTTGTAAGGGTGATGCTTTTGCTTGTGGTCAATTGATAGCGATGACAGAACACCGGACGCTACTTACGGCTTGGCTAAGAGATATCGATCCATTTACTAACACAGAAAAGTCATCTCTTCAAGTTAAACAACAGCGAAAAGAACAACTGAAAGCAAAACTACAGCACTTGCAAAATGGTGAAGAACTAGTGGAAGAAGATCAAGTCAATTCATCTACTATGACAATATTGAAGTTAATTAGTTAATCAGAATGTAATATGGAACCTCATTATAGCACAAGATTTGTCTCTTGGTGATATTGCCATTGGGCAGCATACTTAGCTTCCCTTTTCAGAGTCCTCAAGTATGTCAAGCCGCCGCTGCCTAAAGGTACTTCATCCATTGCGTGACGAAATTGGACACTAGCATTATCGAACGGTTTCAATCGACTTGGCTCATCGCCACCATTCAAACGACAAAAGGATCGGACTAATGGATGTAATATATCAATATGTATTGCATGATTTGGCATGTTAAAGTGTGCTAGCATTTCGTTTGAAGTGGCACCTCCAATTTGAAGCAGCTTCTCTTTTGAACTAACCAACTTCCAAACGTAACTTGAATCAGTATATATGCTGATATCATAGAAAGCATCATCGTCTCTTGCTCGAAGGAAGGACTCTACAATCATTAAACTACTTTGTGCTGCATAGAGCTCGCATCTATTCTTGGTGGGGTTCACATTTGGAAACACGGCCACAACTTTGCTTCTATCTTTGTTGGCCGGTCTTGGTGGTCGTAAACCAAAGCAACTCTTGGCGGCTACTGAAAATTCTTGAATGAAGTTTGCATTGTCGTCATCTGAGCCGTCACTGAAGACTTGAATTGACACAGCGCCAGTTCGTCTTTGACCTCGTGAGCCATCATCTTTATCACTTGGGTATACATTACCTGAACAAAACAGAGATACTTTAGTCTTTGTTGAATTGTGTGTATCTTCTTCTCTTGGCGATATCAATTGTATGTCAGCGATTGAATAGAGATAGTTCTTCCCTATAGGAGTTTTGTTCTTACACGCTTTAACGATAGCAGACTTGGAAACATCTAAATCATTTGCAGCATGTTCAATATCCGTGTATATCTTTGTGAGCGGTGAATCAAGTGAGGCGTCTGAAGATTGTGATGATATGATAGAGTCCCCTTGATTAGAAGAGTTTGTATGAGATTGTTGTGTGATCTTCGTCCTTCCCTTTTTTGATGGAAGAAGCCATGTCTCAATATCTACATCCTCGGGACATCGCTTTATTCTATCCTTTACCACAGTGTTTGAACTGGTAAGGAGAGATGGATTGCTTTTAATGATTGCTACTGCAATCTCCTTCTGGTCGTCGCTCTTTGACAGCATCTCAATCTTTGTCATTATTGATGCCAAGGACTGGCGTAGAATACGAGGTGCTTTCAATACTAACTCTCCCAACTCTCGTGGTTCATTCACCATCAGTTCATCAAAGAAAAATTTGAGTAATGGTTCAATCTTGTTCTTTCGACTTAAAAGTAGCTCTTGTGGAGAAGTATATACCATATCACCTACTTCACTAGGATGCAGGGCACCCAACTTCATTAGAGAGACAACCTTTGGGCGTAAATTGTCTGTTAGTGATAATCCCATTACAGCGGGAGCTAATCGAACTATGCGGCTGATTGATGATTCATCCATACCCAGCTCGTCAATGAAGAAGTCTAGCTTTGGCTGTAACGTTGAGACGATACCGTACTGCAGTAATGAGGGCTGTTTCAAGACTGCTTCCTTTACATCTTCTATTGACATGCCAACCTTAGTTGTGAAGAAATCTAGCCTATCATCAAAGGCGGAGGAGGACACACCAATGAGACTAGGCATTCTAAGAACTAATTTTCTGAGATCGGCGCTGGATAATTGCAGCTTACTCTGCAACATATCGCATTTAGGCATGATATTATCACACAGATCATAGCTACTCAGTCTAGTATGAGTCTTTAATAGTCTGTATACGTCACTTGGTGATGTTTGTAATCTTTGACGAAGGAAATCAAGTGCAGGTCGTTTCAGTGTACTTCTCACTGGGCCTTTGCCTAGCATAATCCAGTCTGGTTCGATATTGTTTGTAGTCCATAATGGTAAACTTGATTGTAATATCCTTAGCTGAGACCACTCGATTCCCAACGAGTGGAGGTATGCAAAGCAAAGGGCATCACTAGGGTCAGTGCCTTCCAGGTTCAGCTCATTATATACCTGCAGTTCAGCTGGTACTGATACTTGCATCTGCTGCAGATAGTTTAAAGACGGCTTTTTCGAATCCTCATAGTATAGTGCCAATAACTCAGGCATCATTGTGATTGCCTTTGCAGCCTGATCTATAGTCAAGCCTGCACCGTGACCTTGTCCAGCTAATACTGGCCAATCAACAATGGATCCATCACTACCTCTATCGGCAATTATTGCCAATGAGGGCATATTGTCGGGAAGTGGTTGTAATAAAAACTGTATTAACCCTTCCAACTCGTCACAACTATAAAGACACAACTGAGGGAAGTTTTGCATGACAAATGCAACTTCTTTCGTATCCATTGCTAATCCTACTCCATCTTCTTTCTCTCGCCGACGGCTTAGCAAATCAACAACTCTTGCATAATTCTGTACAATCTTATCAGATATCAATCCACGTTGTGCGAAGCGGCGCACGTCCAACCGAAAGAAGTGACGGGGGATCATAATCAAACTATTATCAGATCGTACCAATTCTAATAACTTTTGTAATGCCGCATTAGCTTCATCAGTTTTCATCTCGTCTAATATCACGTCATCATCTTTAGTATTGTATTCTAATTCACATAACGTATATAAACCCATCCCTGCTATAGTTGTTTCACATTCCTCCTCTTCAATATTACTATCAATATACCTTCCTCTGCTGATTAAACTATACGGACTATCTGTATTATTCTCATTGTTATTGTAGATAAGTGAACAAGATGGTGGAGGAAATGGTAGATCAAGTGGTGCTAATACTTGTGCGGTTGGATACGAGTTTATAGCATCATCTAAGAAGAGAAATGATTGTATAACTTCATCATGTTTGTTGGTATTGTCGGTATCATCATGACATTTGTATACTGCATGTCTTTGAAAGATACGAGAGAATTGTATATAAATTGATGGTTGAGTAGATTTCTTCTGCTTTTTAGATGACTTTCTTATCTTTGATGATACTGGAGTATTCTTCTTTTCTATACCTTTTGTTCTCTTCGTGTTTTTATGTATGATATCATCATCTCCTACACCTTTCTTGTTGTTATTTGCAAATGGACATGTGGTGGTGATGGGTTGATGTTGTTTATAATATTTTTTCGGTATGACAAATGAAGCAGTTGTATATGGCTCGATATTAGTATACACGGTGGCGCCGATAGCAATAGATTGCAGAAGAGATATCAATAATACTGCTAACACCATTACCATGATTGGAGGCGATATCAACGAGGAAGAAGTTAAAGATCAACAAACAACAACAATTATTACAAAGTTACTTATCAGTTTTCATGTAAATTCTCATAGTGAAAACTCCATTCTGGGGAGCAAGCGGAGGAAGCTTGCGCTGCTGCATTGTTGTAAAGAAAGGGAAACGTTGCATACAGTTTCTATTACTGCCCCGTTCTTGGAGCCCAACTGTTGTTTGTATGATTGAGGTTAGTTCTACTCTCTGATCATCAGCAGTGAGCATAACTTATATTCTATTACGAAGAGCAAGAGAGTAAGATGGAGAATGAGAAGAATCGAGATGATGTCGATGTTGAATCTTCTGATGAAGATGATAAGATTACAGTAGGAGGTATCAACCTTAAGGTACTCTCTTTAACAAGCAATAACAAAGAAGAAACCATTACAACTTTCTCTGTCAAAGATAGAATGGCAGCCTGGAGGGGAGCAGCAGATTCCATTCAAAGCAGTCAGGTGGATGAACCATCGGTTAGCAGAAAGATTGGTAAGAAAGATACTTGGATCAAAAAGAAGAAGGGCAGAAAGGTTTCATCGTCTACAAAGAAGAAGCAGGCTGTCGATAGAAAAGAAGAACTCTTAGCTAAATTCAATGCCAACTCACAGAATTGGATATCAGCTCATAAGTCTATGTCCCAGATTACACCCGTTACTATTACCCCTGATACTAAACAGATCAATAACTCCAAGAAGGTAGGACGACGTGAAGATCTTATAGCTCAATTCGAAGCCAATTCTTTATCTTGGATGAAGTCTACCAGACATTAGATTAGTACATTGTGATAATCTTTAATAATAGTGTGAATCAATCTCCAATAGATGTTTGTCTAACCCCAGGAGTTTTATATAGTAGATTCAATTACGCAGTCATCAGATGATTCTTAACATCTTCGTATGCCATTGGGTAGTCCTTGTCATCAAACTTGCAAATGAAGTACTTCCCATTTTTAGCACTGTGATCAATGCGGTCCAGGATAAATATGCCATGGGTTGTTCTTAGTTTCGACCCTATAACACTCTCAGCCCAAGCTTCATCAAGCTGCCAAGAAGCCTCCTTCTCAGCTTGATACTCGGGAGACAAGTAATTGGACATACGTGAAGATAAATCCTCATCTTCGTCCACATTGTCTTGAGCAGAAGCCTTGCGGTACTTGGACGAGAGCTTCATCTTCGTCTTCCTCTCCTCCTTCTCCTGAGTATATCAAACATTAGATAAATCAGGCGTAAAACCTTGTGCTGCACTCTTTGCTGCGGCACGGGCAGCCTTAACATTTTGCTCAATCTCTTCACTGGTCAGCTGTGAGTCTTTAGTAGCCATGAGTATCTTCCTTCCGATTTCATTCGCAATTGCGGCCTGGTCTTGGGTGGCATATGTTGATAAACTCCGTCGAGAACCTTGATATCTAAATCCAACTTCCCACGTGTTTGATTTTGTTTGTCTAACTCCAACAGTCCGATAATCTATAGTGGTTTTCTTCGGCTGTGAATCGGTGTGTTGTGATTGCTGTGTTTGAATCCTTCTCCTCTTCCGTTGACGTACAGCTGCCCAAGTACTCTTTCGTGAAGATAGCCAGTCACTGAATGTATCAGATGAAAGATTAGCTTGCTCCTTCCACTTCTTTTGTCGATTCTGGTTCCATTCGTTCTTTCTTTTGGCAAGCCAACCATCAAAATCTTCTTTGGAATGCAACGGATCATCTATGGGTTGATCCTCATGCTTTCTCTTCTTCTCGGTAGAAACCGTGCTTGTCACAACAGCCTCTTCGCCATAGTAGCGCAACCCTTTAATGTGTTTTGATTGTTTCTTTTTCATACTGGCTCGAAAGTTATTAAGCCAGTTTCGTAACTGTTTTCCATCTACGCCAGTCTTCTTCATTAACTCCTCCTTATCTTCTTTTGTAGGGTAAGGATTGTCGATATGCTCGGACATCCAATCTTTTAGAATTGAAACAGCTTCTGTTGGGAGGAGATTTTTACCCGTCTTTCGTTGTGGAGATGGTAACATGCTATGGTCGAGGGGATCGATTTGCTGTGATTTGATCTTTCTCCTCTTCCGTTGACGTATAGCTTCCCAAGTTTTCTTTCGTGAGGATAGCCAGTCACTGAAACTATCAGTCAATGAAAGAATAGCCTCGTTATGTATGCTGTCTTTCCATTTCTTGTGTCTTACTTGCGCCCATTCATTCTTACGATTAGCAAGCCACGTATCAAATCTTCCCTCTGACAGTACTGGACCATCCACTTGTTGATCCTCGTGCTTTCTCTTCTTCTGGGTAGAAACCGAGCTTATCCCGGTTGGTTTATCATCCATCGGAAGAAAAGAAACTGACGTAGCAGATTGTGTCTTCAACCTCTTAAGTTTGGCACGAGCGTTGCCAAACCAACCGTGTAATTGTTTCCTATCGATACCAGTTTGTTGCAGAAGATCATCCACCTCTTCTGGGGTAGGATAGGGATTATTAACATGTTCTGGTGATGATATCCAAGCCTTTAGTATCTCCACGGCTTCCGCTGGAAGGTAATGCCTCGAGTCAATGGTCGACTTGGAATCCCGCTTCTCTGAGGAGGTGGCTGACCTCTCGGTACTTCCCCCAGCATCCTGGGCTGCCGCACGAGCAAGCAAGATATTATGCTTAATCTCTTCTGGAGTTAGATCTAAATCTCTAGTAGCCATAAGCATTGTACGCCCGACTTTGTTTGCAAGCTCAGCTTGGTCTAGGGTGGCATAAGTTGATAAACTCCTCCTTGCACCGTGATAATTATATGACACTTCCCAATTACCAGATGCTAACTGACGTACGCCATTAGTTCTGTAGTCAAAAGTCGTTTGATTCCTTAATGCATTACTGACTGGAAGGTGCTGATTACTACTCTTCTTTGCCATCCAATAATTGAAAACATCGTCAGTTCCTCTGGCCTGTGTTGATGATGATTGTTTTGGTCTATTGCTCAAGGACGTTGATGATCCACGTTTTTGCATCCAGGATATAGCAGATGGTCGTCTAATACGGCTATCATCGCCCGGGAAACAATGGTCATCATCGGAAGAGTGGCCATCATTCTCACTGTGTATATCATCGTCGTAGTTATTTGCTTCACTCTCGTTTTCTGAAACATCACTCTCATCCTCACTACTAGATTCTTGATCTTCCACATCCAACTGATCGTCTTCCTCCAAAGGATCATGAACAATTGGGGCCTGATCCGATCTAGTATATGCCTGCTTTCCAACGTCATCATTGTTATTTAGCGGAACAGTCGCATCACTATCATAAGTTTCACTCTCAGCATCTTTAGTAGGGGGCTCGTCAATACGACTCGATGGTAGATGAGGATACCCACCTTGTTGAGTAGAATATCCTTCATCTGCTGGTGGCATTATCATCATTTGTCGATGACCATACGGATAATATGGATTATAACCGGGTGGATACTGCTGCGCATTATAAGGCTGGGAGTATGCCAGTGCCTTCGCGTTAGACTTCCTAGCTGACTCAGCTATCTGATATTGACGCTGTACCACAGCCTCGCTTTTCTCTGCTTCTCCATTGGTTGGTAGATGAACCAAAGTACCGCAGTGCTGACCAACGATGTTCTTTTCCTCACTACTTTTGGCCATAGGCGCCTCACATCCATCATAGTTTTTGCAATTGATACATTTGCAACTTGATTCACATTGTCTTCCTGCTGCAAAACACTCACAATACTTCTTCAGACAAAATGAATTCTTGCACTTGCATGGATTTGAATTCTTATTAAACGCATTGCGATTCTTTGCCAATATTTCCAAGATGGCCTCGTTCCTAACAGCATCGTGTCTGGGTAAATTTTGACAGCCATTGCAATTGCATTCATCGTGACAATACTCTTCAGACGCAAGGCAGACACAATAAAGCTTGAGACATTTCGTATTCTTGCATGTACAGGGACCAACAGTTCGGCCGTCACTAACATGTTCTTCACTGGGTTGTTCGTCTTGCTCATATGATGTGATCATCATTCCCGGATCCGTTCTAACTAGCTGATCATCGTTGGACATATCATGTTCATATTCTTCGTTTTGGCTTGGCATGGTACAGTAATTTCCATAAGGATCATAAGGAGACGGTTGACAACCACTGATAGAATTGCCATTACCCGGGTACATGATATCAACTGGTTTTCTTGCTGTCGCTTTCCTCGGGGGGGCTTTGTATCTCTTTCTCAGGATCTTGAGTGCTTATAACTTGAACTTCCTCCTCCGTTTTGTTGACTAAAAATGAAGCCGAATGACCACGTTCTAAAGCGCTCTCGATTGATTCAAACAGTTTTTTTGAAGCATTAAGACCTGATTCTTCTTGTGTACGCCTACGGACTGTAGTGACAATGTGTATCAACATCCTAGCTTCGTCCTCCGTCTTGTTTGCCAGATAGTTTGAAGAGAAACCTAACTCCAAGGCCTCCTGTAGAAACGACTTCCCTTCTTCATTCGTTGTTGGTAGTGGTGCCAAAGGAGACTGATCCGATGCTGCAGCAATCCAATCTACTTCGATATTCTCTTGGTTAACTTGAGTTGATGATGTTCCCAACGTTCTGTTGGTTGGTTCACCTGATCTAGTCCACTCGAATCCAAGTTCCTCTAAATCCTTGATTCGTTCATTTGTCAACACGGAGGCACCCTTTCTATAGTTCTGTCTAGCGTTTGATACAAAATTACCCAAGGGGCGTTGAGTACTTGGAACATTGACATGTCCGTGTATCTGTTTGTACTGTTCCAGTGCTATTGATAGAGGTAGGAATGCGGGTGAGATAATCGTGTGTGTGCAGGCATATGTGAAAACAAAATGAAATAAAACATACCTTCAATATTTCGTCTCCATGCTATTTCATATCTGATGTTAAACGCCTTCTCTTTATCAGGTGAAGATATCTCTGGATCATCTGCTGTATCTAATGCTAAGTCATGAACCTCTTTATTAGAAGGGGGGTGTTGTTTCTCATTGACCGCATCGGGTGTGATATTTTGTGGTTCGTCTTCAGAATTGGTCACAGCAATTGACAATTCTTGAGTATTATTCTCATCTGTGTCGGCACGGGTATTGGGCGTATGTGGTAGCAACGAGGCTTCTACAGACTTGACTCTTTTTGTCATCCCCGTGCTATCATTGTTCATTGCACCGCTTCGTTGACGTTCTAATAAAAGCTTGGGTATTGCACCTCGATGAGATGATGCTCTTTTCCCCTTGCTGCTGCTGCTGCTCTGACTAACATCACGAGATAACGCCGTCCGCTCCACTGCACACTGACCTTTTTTCCTAGGAGTAACATCACGAGATAATAATGTTTCTTCTTTGTCATCATCTTGGAGTAAATCTTGCTCATTGATTCCCAATTCTAATCCACCGTTCGCAATATTATCTTTGGCAGTAACTGTTTCAATATCCTGATCTTCATTAGTATTTGTAGACTTTGTTATCGGTTTAATACATTCCATAGAAGCATATGCTCTCTTTGCTTCAGCTAATCTACTCTCATAACTATTATTGTCTCCAACCGGTGCATCATCCTTCATCATTTCTTCCTCCTCTTCGGGCGTATTATCAAACTCCCACTCCTCTGGTAGGTTTAAATCACATTCTGTTGTATTGACTCCCTTCTTATTAACAATAGATGTATCATATGCTCTTAATGCATCTATAAAATGATAATATGTATTGCAATTCTATGAGTAAACTAAACAGTAATAAATCCAACCAAATATAAAGAACAAATACATATAAACTCACCAGATAATAATGAAAATGAATAACTTTTACCATCAATAACCACTTCATACCAACCAATCATTTTAGCCCATTTATCAACACATTTCACATTTGTATCAACTACATTCGTAACACCCAACCAACCAGTATTTGGTGTTTTATCTTCTAATAAATAATCAAAGATTGTGAACACAAATATATCTGCTACTTCTTTTAGTTCATCACCGTCTGTGAATAATATATCATAATAGTATGATGGTCCATATTTAGAGTGTTTGTTTGGTATTGATTTAATTGATTTTATTGTACCCTCATACCATGAAGAGTTGCTATTAGTTAGACGGCTTTGGAAATCAGGCCACCAAGCAGAGTATACGGAATCACCAACTTGTAACTTTAGTTTGAGATGACGGGGGTTTGATACTGCTTTTTCTAATATTGAAGCAGTAGAATTGCATTCATTATTTGATGTAGATGTAGCTGGCTGTGGATGTATTCGTTTAGGTAGTTTGCGCAGTCTAATACTGGAGTTCTTTCTCTTCAATGACAGTGCATCAATTTCTTTATCACTTATCGTAACTAATGGCCGCGAGTCATGAATACCACGGTCTATGAAAAACTTTTTTGATTGACAGTGTAATGTTGGCATTGTTGCAATAATACTATTGATTTACTGTGTTATATATAATAATATAATGTGTCATGTGGGCTGAGTGTTTCATTTTTATGAGAGTGTACTTACTTATGACCGTGGTATCCTTTAGTATCTTGAGCTCTTCCAAAAGAGTAAAGAGATCTAGGCTAGAAGAGGAGGCTACAACTAACTGTACAGCAGTGGTAAAAGAACAAATACAAAGAAATATGCAATAGCTTGTCTAATAAACTTATCATGATATGTCATAACTGCAGTTCAATAACCATTCAGACTCGACATTTCAACAATCGCACCTCATGTGTCCCCTTTTACAACAAGCTTGCTCCAACGACAACTCAATCTACTTCCTCTGCCCCTTAGGTCAGACTAGAAATAGTCTGACATGCACCCTTGAAATGAGATTCATATGGCGTACCCTCGAAGATCTCCTCCACTAGACATCTCACATCGTTTACAACCTCAACCAAGAAAGAATCACCGAGGAACCAAGTAAAGAATTTGGAACACTTCTGTTCAAACTGAAGAACTTCGACAAATCGCCCTTCCAGGTTGTATTCTCCATTCCTCAAAAACTTCTCCTTGGCATACATTACAAGAATGTGTTTCTGAAGTACGGCATTGAAATGCTTCTGACACTTGTCGAATAACTCCTTATCGTCACCCTTATCAGGACGGAAACGGTTCATTGCCTCTGTAAACTTCTCCTTGACTGAGGAGAGAGGTGCATGGTTCCTACTCATATTCAAAGCTTGAGTAACATAGAGTACTCCACGAGCCTTATGTTGAGCAGCACTCATCTCGACCTGCCCCTCATCAATACCTGATACTTGTTTGGCGAGTCCTAGATCACTAAACCTCCGAAAGGCAAAGTCTGCTAGGGAAACGGCCTTCTTCTTCTTCCCTTTCTGTGCCACTTCAATCAAGTATAGATTATTTCGAGCTCGGGTAAGGGCCGTGTACAACATCATCGTCTCATCTGAAACATTGGGAGCACTCAACCTGTAATCACAATCTTCAAGCATGACACCTGCAATCTTTTCTCCGGTACTGCTTGTTTTGGTGAGACTACTTGAACTTGACAACCATCGAAGGACGTTGTGCCATTCATTTGAACTGCCACGTTCCTCAATGTATGAGAAGAAACCAATCAGGGCAACCGCATCGAATTCAAGCCCCTTGGCTTCCCGAACACCAAAGATATCATTCTGAATACCAAGCTCACTGAACTGCAAACGTAGGTCGTGAACTTTCTCATCGGGTGCTAGGAAAACAATGTTACCACCGCAGAAGACAGATGTGTCAGCCAAATCACCGACATCTTTCACACTCAAAGCCTTTGGTTGTTGTCCATTGATCAAGGCCATCTCATTAGTAATGGGAACGTTGAATGAACGTGCAAGGATACGACGGACAGCTTGTCCGATTGCTAGATTTTGAGCATGGGTACGATGATTTGTTTGTAGAGAGATGTATTGCAAAACATCTTTCACTTGTTGCTTCCCATCTTTAACGAGCGAATGAACAACATCGTTCACTGTGCCTTCCCTCATCTTCACTCCTAGCTCAACGCTCTGTGCTGGATCAGCACTGAGGAATAACGACCTGATTGAACTGTGAAAAGAAGAAGTATATATAGATGTGTTAGACTTGACAAGAGTTGGGGAAAGACATCAGAGTGACGGACTTACGCTGACATCTTGGAGAACAAAATGAGATCAATCTCTGTAAAGTCTTGTGCCTCGTCGGCACAAACTATTTATTTATAGAAGTATAACACATAAGTAAGAATCAGAACATTTAAGAGTAAGAACACATAATGTGAACAACATATAACAACACAGTATACACTTACCAATGTCATAAAAGAATGGATATAAAGGTTCTCCTTCATCATCCAGCAAGTCCATTTGACCAAATTTATTCACTCTGTGAGCCCAGGGGATGAAATGATCATCCTTGAATACCGAAGGACCAAACTTCAAGACGTAGAGGACTCTGTCCATCTCATCCCAGAAACGTTCTGATTCTCTCCACTGCTCATACTTTAGAAATAGAGCATAGCATAGCTCACGCTGTGTTCCGGTCAAACCAAACGATGCTGGAAGCGCCAAATAGTCGTCAAGCGACAGTGGTTGTTTGGAAGTTGCACACTTGGCTTGTGATTTGATAACGATGATAGCATGCCAAAGAGTAAGCTCTTCAATAAGATTTTTCGACATTTCCCTCCTTTCGTTGGTATTGAGGTGGCCAGCAACAAATTGACGAGAAAAGGATACGTTTGAATCGTCACAGTCAAATCGAACACGATCAAATTGAACAAAAGACTTGTATTCATAGTCCTTGTCGGGAACAACTCTACGAGATAGAAGTTGTAGTAAGTCATCATAAGTTGTGAAGGATTGATTGTCCACGCCATCGTCTCTTCTTTCCTCTACAGCAGTCTTGATAATGTTGACGAGTCGAGACAAACGAGAGACAACAAGTACCTTCCTAGATGAATCTTCCTGTGCTACCTTCTTGATGATTAGAAGAGTCTTGCCCGTACCTATTATAGAAGAGTGAATGTAAGTCATTATGCATCTGCTGAACAAGGAAGCAACAAAGCTTGATCTCTACTTACCGGCACCACCTGTAAGAAGAGTGGACATATCACGTCGTTCGCTTGCTAGAATGCCTGCCTCCTCATTAGCTTCTTCTTGACTAGTGCGAAAAATTGCCTTATTTACCTGATCTTCACTGTAAACAATCCTCTTCTTTGCCGAAAATGCAGGATCATGGATTCGATCTAAATCACCTTTATCCAAGTTGAGAATGTAAAGATTCATTGTGGATGTAGTCCAAATTGATGTGGATTGAAGGTCCAGTAAGTGCATGTCTTTGCCTAGTTCAAGTACTGACTCCTTGTGAGGCAGGAAACGGTCATCTTGTTTTACTTTGTGCCTCATGAACTGTGAGAAGTGTATGTGCATATGGTGAGTGTAAAGTGCAATAGAGTAATATTTCTAGGTAAACTGTAACTTACCTCAGTATTAGCAATCAACGTTTTGTATAACGAGGCTTCAGAGTCTGGAGCTACAGTCCAAACCAGCACACCAATGTTTGTGATGCCTAGTGAGAAGTACAAGGAGAGGAGTATAAGGAAAGTAGAAAGTGAGAACAGCGGTATTAAAAGAAAGAAGGGTAGTATTAAACATATACAACTTACCATTGACCTCCCCCGACACGAATGGGGTGAATAGAGCGGTTCTCTCTCCCTTGGAATTATCCTTGAACTGTGCAGACAGGACTTCAAAAGTTGTAGCTGCACCGATGATGGCCCTACGATGGATCCGTGTCTCTTGTACTCCCTCTCGACGAACCGAGACTGGCTTGAGTCCTTCCAACAGATTTGCAAAGTTGGCTCTTGATGTTTGATCAGTGCTCAGACACCAATTGTACACATTCTGGTCAAGTAGAACAACTCTCTTGACTTGATCAGAGTTGATGTTTGAATCAACTAGACGAGACTCGAAGCATGTAAAGTCCATATCACGACACTCTTGGGGAGATAAAATTGACATACGCTTGTCTTTATCGTTCTCACAAGTCTCGGGGCTTTCCATCAACGTTTCAGCTGGCAAAGCAGCCGTCTCTGCTACTTTCAAAGTATCATCCCAGTTTTTAGACTCAGAACTATTAGTAGCAACCATTGATTCAAGACTAGCCCATGCTTCACTCTGTTTCTTGGGCAGAATACCACCGTTGTTCAGAATGAGATTAGTCACGTGCTCAAAACCAAAGAAGTATGAAAAGTCAATGGCAGTTAGACTCTCCAGGCCTGTTGTTGCAGAAGCGTCAGCTCCCAAATCAAAGCAAGTCTTTGCCGTGAAGAAGTCATCGTTTTGGGCTGCAATCATGAGGAATGTAAACCCTCTATCGTCACGGTTTCTGTCGACATGAAAATTGACATCCTCTTCACTGCCATCGCCCTTGATGTCAGCAATATCTGCACGAAGTTGTTGTAGACGCTTCATTGTGTTTCGGAGTGAAGGGATAATGCTTACCAGCTGAAGTTTTTGGCTATCAATATTGGTCTGAGATGTAGCTATAACTTTCTTGAGTCTATCCACCTTCTCCTTTGCGAGCCTGACCTCAGTGGAGCGTTTCCTACTCTTCTCATTTGTAAGTTTCTTGTCCACTTCTCTGGCAATCTTCTTTCTAGCTAGCTTATCTTCCTCCTCCTCCTTTTCATCCATTTCTTTCTGGCTCAACTCTGGTACAGGTACATCATTTCGCGGTTGATTGCCGCTCACAGCTTCAAGGACAGTAGAGACAAAGGTCTGTTCACGCCCTGTGATGATCTTACCGATAGTAATAGGCATGTCATCTGTAATGACACAAGCTCCTAAGTCGGTGATTGTCTTGATAGGAGGCTTCTGAGAATGCAGAAAGGAGAGATAGCTGGATGGAGATCCAGTAAGTAATCCTGAACAACTTTCAATTAGTTCCTCTAATGTTGGCAAGTCGGCCTTCTCTTCTTGTTCAATCTCTTCCTTGGCCGACTCATTAGCGACGCTGTCGTCTTCAGCTTGAGCCCTATCAAGTATTGAAGAATACATAAGATGAGACAAATTTAGGTGTGCAAATCACAAACTCATTCAAACTTACTCGACTGGCTCCTCTTTCTCTTCTCCCTCTAGCTGATCATCGTCAGCATCTTCCTTTTGCTCTGGCTCATCTTGATCATCATTATCCTTCTTCTCATCACCCTTACCAAATCCAAACATGCTACCCCAGCCACCACTTTTGGGCTTCTCCTTCTCGCCTTGATCAGCTTCCTGGTTTGTTTCCTCTGCCTCTTTGGCTCCAGCTTCACCCTTTCCTTCGACGCCTGATGTATCATCATCCTGTTTGAGCTTTTCCTTGTCTTCGTCATCAAG
>Ga0075437_14150_pt1 | contig 32355 bp, 33 predicted proteins | sample MintriMetagenome_FD_74266 | JGI IMG/M metagenome (GOLD analysis project Ga0075437, IMG submission 74266) | Marine eukaryotic communities from Monterey Bay, USA to study complex ecological interactions - Minidiscus trioculatus and... | ecosystem: Environmental > Aquatic > Marine > Unclassified...
ATTAATTCCACACGGTCAACTTCGTATACGAATCAAGCAAGTTGGCAACTTTGAAAGGAATATTGGTACCTGGAGCCTCAAGGCTACAGGAGAAGATGACTTTGTCGGCGTGGATGCATTAGGCCGTAAGGTCAGTCCCGAGGGTGTTGCAGCATATGAGAGTCAATGTGCTCACATTCGTAAATTACAAGAGCTGGGCATCAAGGAATTGTATTCAGGTGGTAACACTATCACCAATGTTGCCTCTGTCATGATTTATCTAAATGCAGCTGCCCAAGCTGCCATGGAACGAAGGTTGAAAATGAAGAAGGTACTCGAGATTAAGCGAAGAGCGCAGTCTGATAAGTTAGTTTACTACGAGAAATGTTTTGAGAAGCTGGATAAGGAGTATAAGGAAGCGAAGAAGCGACAAGAAGTATCCAAGTTCATCTATGAAGAGCTTCAGTTAGCTCCTTGGTACCTAAGTTCCGAGTTTATCGATGTACACAAGCGGTCTGTTGGAAGTGCAATGATGAAACTAACAGGAATGGGTGATCCATCAGGAGTCGGAGAGGCGTACAACTTCATCAGGGAACCAGACACTCGTAATTCGAAACGGTCAACATCGAATAGCAATGGTGCCCTTAATGCCCAAATCAAGAAGATTACAGGTACAGAGAATGATCTGAGAAAACTGACGATGAAGCAGATGGCTAGCTTACTTCGTTCTTATGGTATGAAGGATAAGCAAATTTCAGTATTGAAGCGTTGGGATCGGTGAGTATAATACAGAGAATGTGTGCGCACAAAATATCTCAATAACATATATGTCTAACATTTTGTACTTGTTTTTGATGTATGTGTTGTAGTGTGCATGTGATTCGTGATCTAAGTACAAAAGCTGCCAGTGATGGTATGGGAGATGATATGGAGCGCTTCGCTCGTGGAGAGAAGCTCCGATTATCCGATCAAAGGCAGAACTACAAGGAACGTATACAAGAGATTTCAAGACGTCAAGTGGTTGCACTTTCGGCAGAAGCCGGAAGCAGTGAACTAGCCATGCAAGCAGAAATGGATGCTGAAAATGCAAAGGACACCAACGATGCAGATGTAGGGAGCGATGTCGGTAAAGATAAAGATGACGATAAGTCAGATTCATCAGACGATGACGACTTCTTTGCCGAGATGGAAATGGAAATGACAAACACTAATGAAGCAAACAGGTTAGTGAGCGGATTAAGAGCTGATGGTGGTGGCAAAGGCCTCGACGCTCAAGCACTGAGCAAGGATGCCAGAGAGTTCGCCGCATTACAACGTCAAAGGGAAGAGGAACGAGCTATGCAGAATGACCTTGATCATAAGCTTGGTGGAACAGGACATATGCCCAAGAAGAAGTCCAAGGTCATCCGAAGGAAGATCACCAAGACCCGTCCTGACGGAGTACAAACTGTCTCGTTTGAATTCATTGTAAACCGTGAAAAGGTAGACGATATTATAGCCAAGAAGCAGGAAAGAGAGGCCGATGAAAAGAAACTCCTCGAGAAGAAACGAAAGAAGAAGGTGAAGGTAGAAGAATATGATCGTGAGAATGCATGTGTTGGTCATTCAATGTTTGAAGACGATGATGTTAAATCTCGTCGATCCAACAAGATTAAGATTAGGAAGGAAGGTACTAAAGGAAAGCCTGGCACAAAGAAGAAGACGTCATCAATCAAACATGCTAGGGAAGTGGAACAGGAAATGAGGAAGAAGAAGCGAATGAAGAAACAGGACGAGACCGAGTTGTACACAAAGCCAGTCACCGGGAAAGGCAAGGCAGCCAGGAAGCACCGTGGTGCTGCAAGGGAGAGAATGCCCCACGTTATCTTTTCAGACTATCTTGAAACTCTTCGTAATGCCGTGGAGATGAGGCCAAATGCCGGTGCCTTCCGCTCACCTGTCCCGAGAGAAGTCTTTCCCCAATACTATGAAATCATCACACATCCGATTGATCTTTCGACTATTAGGGATAAGAACCGTATGTACAAGTATCCCACAGCCGACGAGTTTGTGAAGGAATTTGAGCTAATGAAGATGAATGCTATCAAATTTAATGGTAAGGGAAGTCAGTTGGCCAATGAGGCTGTTGACATTTATGAACATATCCGAAACGCCGTGAAATTAAATAGGACAGAAATCACTGAAATGGAGGAGGCCGTCAGAGATCAAAAGAGTGGAAAGAAGAAGAGAGCCAAGGCTGCAAGTGCATCAAGCAACAAACCAATTAATACTGCAAGTGTTGTCCTTGATGGAGTTGAGACACAAGTGAATTTGGGAAGTCTTGACAAGTTTGTTTAAAGTAGAACTTATTGTTAAAAGAATCACTACATTTTATTGTTCAATATATCACAGGCTTTTCCTCCTCTTCCTCTTCCTCTTCAGCAGCAGCAGGAGAAGCCACTTCACCCTCTGATTCAAGCTTCAAATCATCAGAAGGCTCCTTTATCGGGTACATTGCAGCACGAAACATAATCATGACCATCGAAAAGATGGCTATTACTATTGTAGTAGAGAAAATGTATGTCAAGCCTGAGACGCCTTGAACACAAAAGGCTTGGTGCACGAACGTGTCTGGTTATTCAATAGATTGTTAAAGAGAAGATGGTAAGCTTGAGATTTTAAGGGTACATGTACACATTGTCATGCATTTTGTTTGTACTTGCTGTAGATTGGATTGAAAGTTTCACATTGTAGTAAGGAACGAAGTCCAATCACACCCCTGTTAATGAGGTGCGTTGTGTCATGACCAACATTGATGAGTCCTCGAAGTGCAGTTGCTTGTTTGATAGTCAAGCCACAAATGGCCGCTAAAGCTTGTACCGAAGTCTCGCCAAAAGCCGATGTTAGACCATGTGCCGACTCTACAACTGTTTGGGCAACGTCTGACAACTCTCTAATCTCAGCTACACCCGCTGGCTCAACTTGGCAACCGCTGACATAATATACTATAAAACCGAATATTAGGCCCTCGAACATGTCTTCACTTTGCTCTAAAAGAACCTGTACATATCCGTCAGGGTCTACGCTGGAAGATGCGCGTTATCACGATTTATGACGACAAAAGAGAGGAGATAGTAACATATGTTAGTACATATGACTTAAAACGGCAATCAAATAAAGGCAAACAAGTTCAGTAGTCAAATCACCAGACATCATATTGAACACTTGAATTCACATGATGAAACAATACCGCGGACTTTCCAGAAGTCAGCCCCAGCCAAACTGAATACCAAGAAGAGCGTTGCAAATATCCAACTCAGCAATAAGAAAAAGATGAAGAAGGGCCAGAGTAATGCACCCTTGATGATTCTTGTGAATGTATTCTCCCAAACTTTTATTGCAAAGAAGACCGCCACCAACATTGCTGCCACAATACAAATGATCACGACACTGATAGCAATCAAAATATAAAAGAAGATATCAGCCGTGTCCAGACTGTCATCGATGTTTTGAGTTAGGGATATCAGGCTTCTTAAATCGTCGGAGAAACCCTCTAATGTGCCGTCCAGCATGTCGGTAAGCTCCTCGACATTGGTAGTAAACTCATCATAGGCTAATCGAATCTGATTAGAAGTTTCAGAGTCTAGTCCACATATCTCTCCTGATTCACTCTCATCCTTAACTTCTTCTGTTGTGTCTACTTCCTCAACAATCTCCTCTTTATCGAGTAAGAGATTTTCAGTAAGATCAATACCTTTGAGTGCCGCATTTTGCACTAGACTAATACCTGATCTCACTTCATCTATGGAATTTTTAAATGATACCACTCCCTTGCCGTAGAATAATCCTCCTGCAATTATAACAAAGCAACCACTAAGTACAAACATTAACCTGACTGCCCATACACGTTGTTTAAACTTTTCATTTCTATTAGCATCCCGATATTGAGGTGAGGAAGAAGATACAGGAACAGCCTCATTAACTACTTCTTCATTCAATGGTTGCTCATCTTCATTTGCATCATTGTCATTACCATCGGCAATAGCTTGCTGCTTTTCAGCTGTAAGATTGGCATCTATAGGTCTAACCAATCTCCCTGCAAAGAAACCAACCTTCTTTTGACCCTGCAATTTCAATACAATTATAACAAAGAACCATAACAGAGCCACAATTAATATAATCATAGCACCTATTACAATCCCTAGTATGTAATCTTGTGCAGTCTCTTCTGAATTTTGATCAATCAAAGCTCCGAAGTCGTTTGTCTTTCCATATCGAGGTTGCTGTTACATATTAAGACAGGTATTGAAAATAACAGTAAGTAAAGGAAGTAAGTAACATAAGTAAGTAATGCAACAAAGCTGAGATAAGATATAAAAACCAATGTCATCTCATGAGAACTCCCGATGAGCATTAGATAAAAACTTATAGACCACTTACATTATGTGTTTGTTCAATAGTTGACGGTACCTCATATTCTTCTGGTACATATGAACTGTTTGTCCAGTTCAATAATGGCTCCAGTTGTCGATGTATTATCATATCCATAATTTGTAGTGCGTGTATAAAAAGATTGTTCTGTAAAAAGGGGAGTTGTATAAAGTTCTATTATGTATCGGTCGCCTATCCCGTATCTCTCAATAATACAACTGTTGGACAGATGAAGTATGTTCTTCTACCTAATTATTCCTTTTCCTATCCGCCGCATTAGATCATATTAGAGTTAGGCCTATCGTATAAAAGCAGAATAGCATAGCAAGGGACTTGATTGAGCGCATTGCTAATGGTATCTTTTGTATCTTTTACTTCTCCTTTGGCGATCGATGAACAATGAACAAGCGTCTTGATTCTTTGTCTTTGATCGATAGAATGTTGCTAAAGTGACAATTTCAATTGCATAAGCAATGTAGCAAAAGATAGGCAGTAAACAAACAGGAGAGAGGATAGTAATATATGAATATTCTACAGGAAGGAGGAGATATGCAAGAGAGTATGGGGTATCCTTCATCTCTTCTCATCAACAATGCAAGTCGAACCTTGGAACAATTTACACCAACACCATTCTCACCAACCAAATATACAAGTTCAAATGTGATTTCTTTACATGACTTTACAAGATTTGGTCATACTAGTAAGTTGTGTATATTTTATATTATATGTTTATAAAGGATACCTATTGGAGTGTGCACAAGATATGCACGGATAATAAAGAGCATTTATTATTTATTTCATCCAAGACAACCGTCTCCCCCATGATGTATTACATACTATGTCTAAGGATGAGATATACACATGATGTATACATGATTACGATATGACAGATTCTAAGAAGAACGAGTTATATATTGCAGTATATCTCTATCCGTGATTGTGGTATGCATTGGTAACATATGATATATGTATGAAATGCCATATCTAATCCTTATCATTCTCTCTAGATAACTTTCAAGCATTAGTACAAGGACTAACCAATGCAAACAAATCTGCTACAGATTATATAATTGGAGTATGTGCAGCTGCAATATTGATATTTTGTATAGGATTAGTTTGGGGTATGATAATCATTTGGTTAAAGACAAGAGGTCATAAGAAGGTAGGCTTTTTGGCCGGTAGATTAATCCATCCAGACTATACGGAACAATCGGTAGTAGTATCAGCATCAGAAGTCAGAGATAGTGGCCGTACCTTATCTATAATTGAAGAAGAACCAACATCTTCTAATCACTCGGAGTTTCATGATAGTTTTCAAGACGAGTTAGAAATGGAAAGTAGTGAGACTGAAAGACTATTAAATGAATCGAACATCGATCTTGCAAGTCCTCTGATTATTAGCAATAGTATTGACAGTGAATTAGAGGCAGCCAAAAGAGACAAAAAGTTCAATAGACAAGTAAAAGCCGTCAGGATTAGCTTCGCCCTTAGTGCTTTGCTTGTTATGGTATGTGGGGTGTTGTTCTTTACAAAAGGAGCATCATCATTCCGAGCATCATTACATACAACCAAACATGCATTGAATCTAACTCAAGATGTTGCTATTCGGACCCTTGCTCTCACAAACGCGATTATCGATGATAAGGATAAGGTGTTGTCAGACGTTAAAAATGTTACAACAGTATCAGCAGATGGTGGACAATTTTGCGGACAAGGTACTGGGGCAACTGCAAAGCAAATACAAGACGGTGTACAAACCATCCGCCATGAGGTTAATGAGCTCAATAGACAAGTAAACGATCAAGTGCAGTATTTTAAGAATGACGTTATAGAGCTCATTTCTATCATCAATGATGTTGATGAGAAGTTAAAGTATGGAGAGATATTCTTCTACGTTACCCAAGGAATTGCTATTGCAATTGGTATAATGATACTTGGGATGCTTGTAGTAACATGGTTTTCTGCCAAGGGTATATCGAACAGATGCACAAAGATTTCTTCGTGAGTAGTTCAGATCATACTTTATTTTGTTTGTTGAACATGTCATGTCTCTCATATTATATACACTATTTTAGATCTGCTGTCCTGTGGCCAGTCTTTTCTTTCTTTTTGATACTTTTCTGGATAATGGCGCTTCTGTTTCTAGTGACAAGCATAAGTGGCTCAGACTTCTGGAAAGTCCGCGTTAGTATTGTTTATTCATGGTGTTCATTATGATGTCTTGGTGATTTGAGCGCTTCAACACTTGACTTTTGTTTATCTTTATTTGATTGTCTTTGAGAAACACATGTACTAACATATGTTACAATCACCTCTCTTTCATCATCATAAACCGCCAAACGCGCATCTTCCAGTGTAAAGCCCGACGCGATCGTTCAAAGTGGTCTATACTATTACCAGGAGAAATTCACTTCAATTGTGTTTGATCATCTCATCTATTATGTATCGGGATGTACAGTCAAGCCTCAAGAAGAAGAAATGGAGGAAATTAGACAAACGATAAATGTAGCACTCGGCACAGTGTATAATTTGACAGGGATCGTGATGAATCTCCCCCTACCCACACTTGAGCTACAATGCAATGTAACAGCCCCAGTAGCAACACGAGTAGAAACAATCAGCAGTAGCTTACATAATACAACTTACAATTTCAATCAAGCGTGGATCGGAGTTCAAGAGATCTTAGCTTGCAAAACTTTCAATCCAATATACACTGCATTTGTTCACGAAGCCGTGTGCACTCAAGGAGTTGGGGGTTTGACCTGGATATTCTCAACTTCTTTGTTTCTATGCTTGTTTGCAATGTTGATGATCACATTCAGAGCGGCCATGTCGCCCGCCCTTCGACCTATACCACAAGAGTCAAGGGGAATGAGTACATCTCTTTTGAGTAGATCAGGTATCACATTAAGCTAGCTAACACTAATCGTCAAGTCTATTACTACTGTTTCTATTTACACACAAGACTATCTAAACAATCCATCTGAGTTTGTACATTGATATATTCCAATCCATCTACAAGTCCTTTCCAATCTACTCTCCTTTCAAGATCTCATTGATGGCATCGGGTAACATGCTCATTCTATTCACACGTTTATCCACGACTCTCTCAGCGGCATCATTCATTACTCTGCGGTTAACAATCTCTTCTGGACCAGCAGTATTCCAAAGTGGCATTTCCCCTTCGAATCTCTTCTTGGCAGTTTGGCCATACTCGTCATCGAGGTCTAATAGTATTGTTTTGGCACCACACGAGGCCGAACCACCGACATCGTATGCTAAATCATCTCCAATGTGAATCCATACAGGTTCTTCCTCTGATTCAGATTCTTCACCTAACTCCTTTCTCATCTCACGATTGGTATCAGCAATATCTTTATACTTTTCGTACGCTGCAGTGTATATCCATTGTAAGTCAAAATTTCCGTCAACATTGCCCAACTCTTTAAAGAAGTCGGCACGGCCATTGGCATCATCTTCCCAGCTCATACAGAAGTCAAAGTATGGAGCCAAACTAAATACCATTAGCATGGGATTCGCTTTACCGTCAGTTACTGCACCCACTATAACATTTGGATGATCAGCTTTGATCTTTTGTAGTGCTTCTACTACTTCTGGATATAGATTTCTCTCTGCGGATTGATGACGTTCACGCTCCCATGCCAAGTATATACTTTCCACAACACTTTCTGATACTGCCGACTTTGCCCATGCTTCAGCTGAATGTCGCAATGGAGCAGTTAGAGATTCGACTTCAGTTGCCCAATCTTCAGCACACTCTTGTAACTTCTTCTCCAACATTTTACGCTCCATTTCTCTCCTAATCGCCTCCATGCGGACTTCTGTATGTGACATTGCAGTTCCAGCAATTGGTCCTGCCTCCTCTCGTATCTTTTTACCGGCCTCGACTATATCATTAATACCCAAATTATATCCATACTTTGCCATCATATCAACAAATACCTTGTTTGCATCATTTAATACTGGCTCAATTGGATAGAGTGAATCGTCTGATGGTATTTCATAGTTGTTGTAGTACGTTTGGTATGAATCGAAAGAATATGCATTGAAAGAATATAATATGAGCAAGAATATAGATATAGATATCCGTTGCAATTATAATAATAAATGAGCAAGAATATAGATATCCAAAAAGATTGTATGATAAGAATTGCATGAGAATTGCAATGAGATAAAGATATGAAAAGATGTGCACATCATGTGCACAAAATAATATAGCGCACCTAAATCAAACGTCAATAAGCCCAATGTTTTAGTCTGATGTGGTGTATCAACAGTCTTCTCATCAAGTGTTGCCGTGGCAGAAGCAGTAGTAGATCCTAGTTGTATCGATACTCGTGATGATATTGAAGGATTGTATTTGAGAGGAGGTGGGATAAAAGTTTGCATTGTAAGTGTGAATGCATCACTTTGTTTGCCGACTACGGCCGCTGCCGCTAAGACGAGGTAAAACTTCATGATATTGCTTGTTTGCTGATCCGAATTATGAGCTCTATTTGTTGACATCGACCTCGTTGAAAGAATAGAAGAGTCGTCGCCGCCAAATGGCAGAATTATGCAGTTGTCGTAAGAGTATATTTTACCTAACATGATATTGGGTATGATACTCTGAAATAGACTAACCTACCCAACAACTAAAAACCAACAAAACAAACAATATTATCTAGCTATCAGCGAGCCTCTCATTATATAACCAATATGAGATCAATACTATTATCTACACTATTAATAATTGCAATAACATCATGTAATGTATTTGCAACAGGTCCGGCGGCCGATCAGCAGGAATGCAGTGCAGAAGATTATGAAGCGGGTTCTTGCAACACCCAAGTTGAAGAGGTTGATAATTCTAACGGCTTTGTATTTAGAGAAATTGAAGAGGATTCATCAGACGATGAATCATCATCCGATGATGATGATGATATTGGATTAAAAGTTACATGTCAAGATATTGATGAAAAGTGTGTAGAATATGCCAAAGATGGTGCATGTACTGATAATTTAGGATATATGAAATATAATTGTCCTATTTCGTGTGATACATGCGAGGCTGTACTGCATGCCGCCAAGGCTGCGGAATTCGTCGATGAAAAGACTTTTAGTAAACCATGCATGGATGAGGATTATAGATGTATGGAATGGGCTGGTATGGGAGAGTGTGATAATAATCCAAAGTGAGTGTTTGTTGTTTGTTAATTATTGGTATTGGTTTGTGGTATGTATATACTAAACCCTGTGAATTATATACAACAATATTTACAGTTACATGAAAAAGTCATGTAGACATTCCTGTTTAACATGTAATGATGGTACCAACCAATTCGGTATCGGACAACGAACCCCAGATGTGAAAGAGGCAGGTGGTATTGAACAACATGAGAAAATTAAAACAGCAATTAATGAATCAATCGAGTATATGAAAATGGTATGGGAAGACAAGGATGAAAAGTTTAGACGTGTCCGTCACAAGTGTAAAAATCAACATCAGGATTGTACATTCTGGGCTGCAATTGGAGAGTGTGATGCTAATCCCAAATATATGCAAACTAACTGTGCTCCGGCATGTCAGACTTGTGATTTATTAGATATCCGTCATCGATGCCCTATTCAACCCGGAAATGATTGTATTTGGAAACCGGGTGATCTTAATACCTTGATGGAGAATATTGTAGATAATGCCGATGGGAGTGGTGATTATTTAAAGTATAATCCCATTGCCCTGTCTCGGCCAAAGGTAAAGATTGATGGAAGTTTTGCTCCAGGTGTTGAGAAGGACGGACCTTGGGTTATTAGTTTATCAAACTTTGTATCAGCCGAAGAAGCAGATAGATTGGTAGAAATTGGAAAGCAACAGGGATATGAGAGAAGTGCCGACGTTGGAAAAGAAAAGCCCGACGGTTCGCATGATTCGCTGGTGAGCGATTCTCGTACCTCACATAATACTTGGTGTCAGGAAGAGAAGTGTTTCAAGGATCCTTTGGTATCACCAGTCGCTGATAGAATTGCCAACGTGACAAAGACCAAGGTTGAAAACAGTGAATACCTACAGCTTTTGCAATATGAACCAGGACAATACTACAAACAACACCACGATTATATAGGTCACCACAAAGACATGCCTTGTGGGGTTAGAATCTTGACGCTCTTCATTTATCTCAATGATGTCGAAGCTGGCGGCGGTACTCACTTTCCTCTACTTGATATCACTGTACAACCAAAGAAGGGTAATGCAGTTCTTTGGCCAAGCGTGTTAGATTCGGAACCGGAAAATAAAGATGGTCGTACCGATCATGAAGCTCTTCCCGTTGAATCAGGCCGAAAGTATGGTGTGAGTTTATTTCTATTGTTTACCATTTCAAATTCGTTTATGATATCATGTGACCCTCTCTTCTAACTTTTACTAACAATCCATCATGGTTAACAGGCCAATGCATGGATACATTCGAGAAACTTTAAGGAAGCTTTTGAACGAAACTGTCATTAATTTGGCTATGTTGAGAGAGGTTTAGGAGGATACAGAGTATGGTAGAGAATGTAACAACTAAGCAAGATCCTCCCACCAAATATTCGGCCCAGGCGTACATTCACTTTTTTTGATATAGATAATATCTCCCAGGCTAGGAAGCATCCATCCAACAGCATGGCTAAACGCCTCCTCCTCCAGCCTCCATCTCGCTGTGCAAAGATACCATAGGATACCCAAATGGGTATCCTTTCAAAAATACTGCCCGAGTAGGTTGGGAGGAATTGAGACCTTCTCTCTCGACTTGCTGTCTATGGATGCTACTCAGGCCATATTGTTGAGTACATTTGATAAGATTGGATTCTCTAATAAGTCCTCAAGTAAGCGGAGTACCTCACGAGAAAGATAGCTTGTGCTGAACAGTCAAACAAAGATTACACTGTCTGAGTAATTTTTGGCCAGTATTATGTTCAATTCAACCCTCATAATATCAAACAACAATCAATACGCACATCAAAACTTCTATATTATATACAACCATGAACAACAACTACGAACAAAAGCTTTCCAATTCAACTGCAGTCGACCGAGTGAGGATGATTACAGATCGATATGATGGCGGATCGGACTCTGTTACTGTCCTGACAAGCTTCGGGGTGCAGTCGGGTGTTATGCTTGCACTCGTCGCCGAGGCCTGCCCTAACATACGTGTTCTATTTATAGACACCCAATCACCAACAAGTCAACGTGATCTTTCTTATGGCCGAAAAGTGTTGAGTCACCTAGGCTTGAACAACTTTGAAATTGCTAAGGCGAATGTTGCAAGAGAAGATTTTGAAGAGGGAATGGCCGAAGTTGGTGTTCATCCTGTGGATCAGAAGGAAGTCTTCCATGTCCTATCTCAGGATGTATTCAAGATTACTCCGTTGAAACAGTCAACCATTGATACCAAGTGCCTCCTTTCTGGTGTTCGTCGTGGACAAACAAAGTCAAGAGACAGTCTTCCATTCCTCCAATACTCTGGTAATGACGACCCCGACAAGGCTCATCCGATCTTGGATTGGAGTGACGAAGAATGCTTGGACTTCCTCAAGATGAAGACGATTCCTCCCCATCCTGAGTTGAACTCTTTGTTAGATGATGTATTGCCCTCTTCTAAGAATAAGAAGCCTAGGAAGAACTCCTTAAGTTCTTCTCTTCGGAGCAAAAGAGATGAGCGAGGTGAAGGTCAAGAGTGTGGCATTCACATTGTGCAGGACGAAAAGAGAGTTGGTAATGTGCCTGTACCTTCGCTTCCCAACATCGTTATTGGTAAGAAGAAATGCAAGTACTGTGTTGGTGCAAAGGAACTCCTTAACGAATCTGGGATTGAGTATATCGAAGCTCCTGTGAACTTATTCGCCCACCTAATTCCACCTGATGCCAAGACATTACCTGTTGTGTACTTAAATAAGAAGCTTGTTGGCGGGTATGACAGGCTATGTGAGCACCTCGGAGTCGAGGATATCCTCAACTCTGTATCTGATAGTGACAGCGAGTAGGCGGCGAGTAATTTTGTCTTGAACTTTGAACATATTGTTGATAAAGAAAACTAACTGTATAATAGACTGTTATGAAATGATAACAATACTGTTCTTGCTTCTTTGATGTAGGTACTGCTAACAATGAATCAGCAACGGATGCCTACTAGTGGCTTATATCACAGTGGCCTAACATGGTAAGTGGTGACTCCTAAAAAATAAGACCAAACTTTGCTCGAGCGATCCTCGACTATCGTCTCGGATTTACCATTGTTAGAAGTTATGAAAGAAGTAGTGTGTATAGTATATACATTAGCAAACACTATTATTATTCAAATGATCTATGTACATATCATATGTTCAAAACAGTAAATAGGAAAGCCCTAAAGCAATGGCCATGTCGAATGTATTAGCCACCAAATATCCCTGAATAACTCCGGATGACTTGGCGCCCTTCCATAGTGCCTTAACATTGGTCTGACACCCAATCCCTACGAAACCAATTGCAAACCACCACTTGTTCATGGATATGACTGCTCTTTGTACAGCTTCGGCTTCCGCTGTTCCCTCGAGAGGAGGTAGTATCAAACTCAATATGGTTGAGCAGAGAAAGTAGCCTAGCACAAACTTGGGGAACTTGTCCCACAGAAAGTATAAAGAGAACTTGCCTCCATCATTTGTCTTTCGTTGGTACCAAAAAGCAATAACTGTACAAAGGATGCCTAGACCTGAATTGAGTACGATTTTCACTATGCCAGCTATCTCAGTAGCTTCATCTCCAACAATAGCGGCACTGGCAATCACGTTTCCCGTTTGGTCGACCGATGCACCGATCCAAGCTCCACTAACACTTTCTGGCATGCCAACACCTATTGCTAGGTAAGCCTGAACAAAGGTGAAGATGACAGTGAAGAATGCTACCACAGATATTGATAGGGTGATATCAGAGCTTGAGGCTTCGATGACACTCCCTGATGCAGAGATGGCTGAAGCGCCGCACCAAGTAGCACCAACGGCGGTGAGGAGTGCAATATCAGTTTCCATCTTGAATACCTTCCTTCCAAATATGTAGCCCAATATGAGAGCTATCGGTGACCCTACCCAAGCCACAACCAAAGCGGGTAGACCTACTCTTGCCAATACTGAGAACTCAGTTGCTAAGAGAGCAAGGCTGCACTTGATAAAGAACTCTCCATCCTTCGATGTCAGTTTTAAAGACGATAGAGTTCCCCAACTCCCCAATGGCGTATTGGCAATTACCATTCCGAGAACAATAGCGAAGATTGCGTAACTTAGTCCATTGGTGGCACAAAACTGATTCCTTCCTAACCACAAGCTGATAAGAGCCAGAAGTCCAGTGATAATGAATCCCTTGATGTATTCTTTAGTTGGGTTCTTCTCAAGCTTACCCATGCACCGCAGAGCAATGATATATAGGAAGCAGAAGAATCCAATTAGAAGTAGAGATCCCACAAATGAATACACATCCCACGCATCTAGTGGATTTGATTGCCACCTCATTGGAGATGGTACAACATTGGCTGCCCTAACAGACCCTTTTTCATATGGTACAGTAAAGACAAGGATCATGGCGAGTAGGAATGATGCCAATCCAATCCATAGAGACCACCAGTCAGCCGTGCTTTTCATTTTCTCAAATGTATCGGTGCAGCAACTCTTCTTTGCCGGTGTACTTTCCTCGTTATTGTCGTCGTATTTGTCATTAGTATTTGATGAGTCTAGACTACTCTCAATTGCCGTTGATTCTAATCCACTTCCCTTTTCAATGTCAATTTCAGTATTGGATGATATTATGTTTACGTCGTGTATGTTTGTATCGGTCATGGTTGTTATTTGTTATAGTGTTGTTTATATGTAGTAATTTATGAGACAACAAAATTGGCAAAGGAGGTGCGGAACGATGCTGGGGCAATGTAGTGGAGTATCATACGTGTGAAAGGTTGTGTTGTTGGACATCTCAGGTCAGATTTATTTGAGACTGCTCGGCCAATATTTTTTTTGGTCTTAAGATACCGGACTCTGCAAAAGGTATCCTTTAACCCGCCTGCCCCTTCGACCTTCGACCAGTTGAGGGAGATCTCAAAAGCCTCTCCTTTCTCTCCCTCTTCATTTCATATCAATTGATTCAATTGCTGGTAGAGGAGAATATGTCTCCTCATTCTCGGGGTATAATATGTAATGTTGAATCAAAAAGATACCGTCGAATGTGATTGTAATAAATGAGAGTAACAACTTTGCTGGATTTCCAACTAACCCTGACCAATCATTCATTGCCCAACAATCTCCTACGAGTTGTATTAAGCTCAATATGCCTCCTGTAAGATCCAATATTACATTCCATACATTCCATCCTACTGTAGACTTCCTAGATCGATTCATTAGTGCTTGTGGAACATATTTGCCGATTGTAACACAAATCTTAATACTTCCAAGTACATATAAAAATCCAAGTATATCAACTTGACCTTGATATAACCAAGTACCCAATATATACAGTAAACAAAATGCAGCTGTACAGAAGAAGATTATGTAAACTCGTTTTGAGGGCGGCCTTGCAGTGAATGTATCGTAAAAGCCGACTTGAGATAATGTAAATGTTGCCATTATTATAGCATGTATTGCAAATGCCACATCATTTCCTGTAACTGTAATCTCTCCCTTTCTTTGTGTTGTTGTATTGTCATTATCACTCAATGAAGACATCTTATCTTTATATGCATCAATTACATTTTTATTGAAGTAAAAGTTTGTAGTGTATAATGTGTAGCAAACATATCCCAGCACATTTAAACAACAAAAGTCAACACTCAATCCTTGTGTAGTCTTCCTTTGATAGTTGAGATATATCTGAGGATAGAATGATAAACTCCATGCTAGAAAGTATGTATAACCGATGATATTGGATAATAGTTGCCATGTTTGTGATGTAATGTTGGTATTCTTTGGTAATGTTAGACCGAGTAGAGTACCGCCAAGTACTAGATAGAATGACCATCTTAAGATTTTACATCGTTGTTGTTTCCTACTTATTGTTGTATTCGTTTCCATTGATAATAATGATGTAGATAAGCCGTTTTCACTAATGTGTTGTTGAGAGTTTTGATTGGTGTCTCCCATTGATACGCCATCACTACCGCTACTACCTGCATGCCTTAGCATATTATTAGTCACCATTTTAAGAATATCAGATATGGTGATTCTCTCTCCGATCTATATATCACACCCTTCACACCTCATTATTGTCAACTCTTTTGCTGCTTTAACAGTTTAACTGAGGTTGGTTCGAGATTAAGGTCACACTGTGTGCAATATTAATATCTAGATCTAGCCTTACCATAGATGGCAGATGGCAAAAATAGTAGAGTTGATGGCTTTCGGCTTACAAAGATATCAATCATCAACTCCAAAATATCATACATCCATATACTTTCAATTAATACCATACAACAATAATGCTTCGTCTAATCATCACCGCCTTGTCATTAACAGCAGCGAATTCATTCGTTGTCAACAACTCTCCTCATGCACCAACAATCAGCATATCTTCACTGCAATCCAAGAAGGATGGTGGCGATGAGGTAGTACAACAACAAGCCTTTGCCTCCGGTAGCTTTGTTGAGTTTGTTGAAAAGAAACGTAATCATATTGGAAAGATTGAAAGTGTTGAACACAAGTCATCTGGTGGGGCTCGGTATCAGTGAGTATACTCGAAGTTCAACTATTGTGCACATCATGTGCTCATAATATCAGCTTGGACATCATAACGAGATATTATTATCTAACCTGTTACATAATATTATACCTCTCTAAATACAGTGTTATCGACAGCGAGGGAAAGAAGTTCAATATCCCCGATAAGGATGTCAAGTATGCAAGTAAGTAAGATACCTATGATATATGTTTGTCTACAAATCCTTCTCATATCTACTCTCTACCTTATATCTTATATAGTGGCCTGCCCCAACGCACCAGGACAAGCAACAAAGTTATATGATGAATTCTGTGCCGCACAGGAAACACCACTGGCCTCTATTCAAGAGGCGATTGATGTATCTGCTGAGCTGATTGAAATGGCATGGGAGGAGGCAGCTGAGGAGGACGCTAACTTGACACCTGCATCGTTTATTGAGTTATTACACGCACACAAGGCAAGTGCAATGGAAAAGTACATGGCATGGAAGTTGTTACAGTCGGAACAGGCGCATATCTTCTTTAAGGAGATCAAGGATCATGGACGTGTCGTTAGTTTCAAGGCCAAGACGAGGAAGGCGGTTGATAATGCCAAGGATATGTTTTGCCGTACACATCAGGATGATAATGAAATCTGCTTTGTATAAAGGAGTTAATTGCAATATATATATTAGGACGGTAAACGTCAAATGGGGTATAAAGAAGTGGGTTGAACTGAACATAATGGGAAGAAGAGGCAACAATCAGCATAAAATGATTGAGTTAAGGAAGCTAGCTAGGTCAAATGAAGATCTGTAAATGATAATCGTACATTTAGCTTAGTATTTATTTACTTACACATATTATCATTGATCACATTTATAGTTTAGAAGATTCTCTTCTCTTTGAACTGTCTGGTCGGAGTAGATCGAAACGATCAAGGCACATCACCTTTGTCCATGCATTAATAAAGTCATTGATAAAGTATGGACTCGAGTCAGCGGATGCATAACTTTCTGACACTGCACGCAGTTGGGCATTTTTACCCATGATCAAATCAACACGAGACGCTGTCCAAGGTTGACCGCCTGCTAATCGGGCGCCATGAAATAAGCTCCCGGCCGGTGACCAAACTGTATTTTCATCGAGCAAATTGGTGAAGAAATCGTTTGTTAACACTCCAGGACGATCAGTCAGTACACCAACTCCTTCGGAAGAGTTTGTGTTTGCATCAAGGACACGAAGACCGCCAACTAAGACTACCATCTCTGGCACCGTTAGGGACAACAGATGGGACCGATCTATCAATGATTCTTCAGGTGTTGCTCTCATATCACTTTCTCCTTCAAAGTTACGGAAGCCATCATATGTTGGTTGTAAGGCATTGAAGGAAGTGACGTCGGTATCGGATTGCAAGGCATCACCTCGTCCAGGAACAAATGGCACATTCACATCGCTGTGGCCGGCTCGACGTGCTGCTTCCTCAACGGCAGTATTCCCACCCAATACGACAAGATCAGCAAACGAAACTTGCCTTGTACTACCCTTTTGTTGTTGTATTTGATTGAAACTTTCTTGCAGCTCCTCCATTATCGAGATGACACTTTCAAGACTGTTTGGGTCATTCACAGCCCAGCTTCGTTGAGGTTCAAGACGAATCCGTCCTCCGTTGGCTCCTCCACGATGGTCTGTCGATCGATATGTGGATGCTGATCCCCAAGCGGCTTTGACTAAATCAGAGATTGATACCTTGGATTGATTTACGGCATCTAGAATTTGACGCTTGAGGTATTGAATATCATCTCCTGAGATGGTATCTCCTACATCAGGAATGGGATCTTGCCAGATTAAGCTTTCTTGAGGAAGATAAGGCCCGAGATGTCTACTAATTGGCCCCAAATCACGATGGCAAAGTTTATACCAAGCTCGTTTGAAGGCGTCAGTGAAAACGTCAAAGTTCTCATGAAATCGCTTAGAGATTTGTCCATAAATGGGGTCGTATCGCATTGCCAAATCAGTTGTAAACATTATTGGTTTGTGTGTTGTACCTTTTACATGAGCATCAGGAACAACATCTTCTTCATCCATGTCAACAGGAATCCATTGAATCGCGCCAGCAGGACTCTTTGTCTTCTTCCACTCATACTTAAACAGAAGTTCAAAGTATCCATTATCCCAACGCGTGGGATGCTTTGTCCAAGCTCCCTCTAAGCCACTGGTTATTGTATCTTCTCCCATCCCTTTATTGAATGAGTTCTTCCATCCCAATCCCATTTGTTCAATCGAAGCACCCTCTGGCTCTTTGCCAACGTACTTAGAAGGATCGGCAGCTCCATGTGCTTTTCCAAATGTGTGTCCACTAGAAATAAGAGCGACAGTCTCCTCATCGGTAACACCCATCCTGGTAAATGTAGTTCTGATATCTTTGGCACTCTTGATTACGTCAGGATTACCCCCAGGGCCTTCCGGATTAACATAGATTAGCCCCATTTGAACCGCACCTAAAGGTTTGTCAAGACCCGTTCCACCGTTGGAAGATGGAGACTTGTGACGGTCGTCTTTCAACCACTCGTGTTCGTGTCCCCAATAGACGTCCTCTTCTGGTTGGAATGCATCAATCCTACCACCACCGTACCACAGAGGCTTGGCATACCCCCACTCTCCCATCATACTTTCAATAGCAACATTCCCCGAGAGTATAATCAAGTCAGCCCAAGATATTGACTGACCGTGCTTTCTTTTTAGAGGCCAGAGGATGAATCTCATAGCTTTGTCAAGATTGCCATTGTCTGGCCAACTGTTCAAAGGAGGCAATCGAATGTTTCCACTATTACCGCCTCCCCGCCCATCAAACCTATAGCATACGGTATATTATTAATATGACATGTAAGTATATGTTGAAAATAAACACATATCTCATAACATACAGCAAACAAATAGTATAAACATCATTGCAACTCACACACGATATGTACCCGCACTATGCCAGGCCAGCCTCACAATAAGAGGGCCGTAATGACCATAATCAGCAGGCCATGCTATATTGTTGATAGTGATATGATTAATAAACAAACCCTTACGAAAAACGAGCACAAGATATGCACACAATTGAATACATCAATTATATCTACTCACCTGGATGTGATGTAGTAAGTGCCTTGTGTATATCATTTCGTAGTTCATCTAAATCAAGTTTTGCAAATTTGTCTGCGTAGGATACATGACTAGCACTTGATGACAATGATGCAACTGTGGCACTTGATGGATGAGGTACATGTGATGGACGTAAAGAAGTCGGATCTTGATGTAGAATACTTAGGTTCAAACTATCCGGCCACCAATCTTTATTTGTCCTAGCTTTCACCTTCGTTTGCCCACCACCCTCGCTGCCACCGCTCTGCTTATGGAATGGACATCCTTCTGCCATGATTGTGTTGTTTTTCTATTATTTATATTGTTAAGTAAGTTGCTAGTAGTTGTTTTATCGATTTTGATTTATGGACATCTATTAATAAAATATCATCTTGTTAGTACTCCTAAACATTGCTTGGGAAGCTATGTATTGAATGGATAAGATAGTGTGTTGATATCATATCGGGTTTGATTGCAAAAAATGCATATTCTCCCTTGGTATCCTTTGAGGTATCCTACTCCTTTGGGGCCCGGGGTGCCTTATGTTAACTTTTAAACGACCAACAGTACATACAACATATTGAAGCCAATAGCGGACGCCGTGTATGTAGTTTAAACCAACTAAGAGATCAAATCATTTAGATTATCCGTCTTTTGCGAACAAACATTGTTTGTATTGTTATTGGTAACATACCTTATTGTGAATATCATATACTACTACCTTATAAAACATGGCAGAATCAACAAATACAAATACTAATAATACTGTAAATGATAAAATGAAGGAAGAAATACTTTTATCAAAACGAATGTTTATAGCAGGATGCTTCGGTTTACCGTGGTTATGGATCTGTAACGTATTATACTTTCGATTACGTGTCTTTAATCCTATAGTGTTAATTGATTATTGGCCTGGTAAATCACCACTGACTACTACAATTGCAAATAATGACGAGAGCAGAAGAGAAAGTAACGAACAATTGAGTATGGAACAGCAATTACAACAACAAATGCATTTAGAAGAATTGAAAACTTGGGTCAAGAGAAGTACAAGAGGAGCATTCCTTGTAGTTTCATTATTCATTACATGGGTGATTGTATTCCAAGTTAATAAAGACTCATTTAGTCAAAAGTGGTTTGTTATGGATCAAACTGCTTATGAAATTACAGGTTGGTAAAGATATCTTAGAGCCACATGTACATAAAATGTCTGATGATACACCTGCAATAGGCAATAAGCGGCAGTGGACTGGTATGTCAAAAGGTTTCAATAATGATATTAGTCTATTTATTCAGTTGTCCAATACCAATTTGTACTTAAATGTTAATATGCACCTATTGCATCCTATCCAAACACTGATCCTCGCTTAACACTTTTCACACACATAAAACAAATACACAAAGATATCTCATAAAGATCTTCTTGACCAACTCTTAAAATGTGTTGGTCTCCTTCTTATAGTAAAAGCTCCTTCTTATCAAACCTCTGCTGCTGTAAGAAGGCGTAAGTAACTCGACTCAATGCCTTCCATGGCGGTACCAACGAAGGTAATTCGCCAGTCAATTGACCTGCATCTTCACAAAACAACTCTCCAATAACATTAGCATTACCCTCAATCAAGTTATATGTTAATCTTGATATCACAGCTCGTAGTCCCTTGACAACATAGTCTCGTGCATCAGCTGTTGGTGCCTCAAAGACATAAACGGCACAATTGGCAGCAGTTACTGAAAAGAACCCCGTGGATACTGCACCCTCATCAATCAATATAGAATGCACATCCAATACACCCAATCTGCTCCATGATTCACTACTCTTTCCAGTATCTTGATCATCATTATTAGCTCCGCCATTCTTCATTCGAGAAACAATTGGTAGTACCGCCCACGACAATGTAGGTTGTTTCAGTGAGTTGGGATTGCAGCAGTCGCCTGGTCGGAGGAATAACTTCACAGTTGATTGGATCCAATCAGGATTAGGTGAAGAACGGGATGGAGACTCGTGATAGATTAGTTTGACACCATTCTTAATCACATCCTGTACAAAAAGAGATGATTGAATGAAGAGTAAAATGAGATAAATGTAAGCATAAGTAATAATTATGAACTTATAATACGTTCAGCACACTAGATAAGTAGACTTACATTCTGAAAGTTCAAAGTAAATCTCTCTTCCATTTCCAATTCCATATCAACTTCATCACTTAATACATTCCCCCCACCACATACCGCACCAGATTGGCATTGTATAGCATTGGCAACATTGGTCACTGCCGCACCAATTGTTGTATCTTCATTACAATTAAACATGCCCAATAACTTTTCAATACCACCTGCCTGTGAGGCAGATGACATCATCGTATGTGTCGTGAAGCCTGCACTTGTTAGGGCGGTTGTGAAACCTGCATTCGATTGTTCTGTTTCATGTCCACCCATGGTTGACATACTAACACTGGGTGTGGTAGCTCGAGTGGCGCTAAACTTGTTATTACCATAATCCTTTTGAATGGCATCATCAACCGAGAATGCTTGACCCGTCTTTCGTAATCGTTTAATACTCTCGGGTTCAGTCAGCATACTTGGCATGGATGCCTCATCATCTTCATGTATAATTGGTGGAACGGGCGTGCCTGGTGTAGTACCGGCTCTACTTCCCGTATCTTTCTTGTTTGGACTTTCGGTGACAAATTTCCTATCACTATATCCAGTCTTTTCCTTCTTACTAAATAACATTTTAAGTCCACTACTGCCGGTACGTTTATTCAATCCACTACCTGTTCGAGTGACTGCTTGTTTCTCCTCTTGGGCCTTGGCTCGTGCCACTACCGATGCTGCTGCTACCATGTCAACATTCTCTACTTCATCATCACTAACACTATTGAATAGACTTTCTAAGTTTTGTCTTGACTTATCCTCCTCTTCAGCTGCTCCATTAGCACCCTCAATGTCCAAATTGGCACCACTTTTATTAACACTACTAATATCAACATCCTTTGATTCAGGAGTAACATTGGCAACCTGCCGTGTCTGTGCCGACGTACTTTGAGTAGACTGTCTCATGGGCGCAATAACATCTTCTCCGGCACCAAATGACAATCCCAATTCGATACCTCCCTCTTCATAACTGTATCCTGTATCTTCTTGTTCTTCCAATATGGCAGTTTTATATTGACTCTCCTCGTGATAAACTTTCACATCTTCTTTAGTACCAGCAGCACTGGGTGAGATTGATTCAGTATCCTTCTTTGATGGTGCAATCTTACCAAAGAATCGTTTCTTCTTGTTCTTCTTAACACCTAATGAATCAACACCAAGCTGAGCTGCCTCTTGCTTCTTTGCTAACTTATCAGCTTGCTTTGCCTCCTTCTTCATCTTCTTCTTTTCCTTCTTACTCAGCTTTTTATTACTTTTGGTATCATCATTATCATTGTCCAATGGTTGTGGACCATCTCCCTCTAGCTTGTCAACACCTTGAGCGTCTAATATCTGACGTAATCGTTCTCTACTGCTCAATCCTCCTTCTACTTTTGCTGAAGTACTGTTTGGTGGTGAGTTTTCAAGTGTAGGCTGAGATAAAGCAGATTGATTAATTGTATCATCTGTTATATTCATTGTTGTATCGAGCGTATTATTTTGGTCGCCACTTCTCACGCGTTTCACCCAATCGGGCGTACCGTGTACTGATGAGGAGGTTATTAACTTTGCCTCAGGCGTTGGCGGTGTCATATAACTATCATTTACATTACCTTTGGGTGATGTAGGTGGAAGACTATCGGCTCCCCCTCTTTTATTTTGTTTTTTATTAGATATTATAGACTTGCTAGCTTTTGATAACTCATCTTCTTGAGATGCTGGCTGCAACACTGCCAGTTTCCCTACATCATCATTCTCTTGCCGTATTGGTGTTGGCGGGGGTGAATAATCTATTAAGGTATGCCCCTTCTTTGACTTCTTTTTGTTGAATATTGATATACCCATTATATGATTCTTTTATTCTTACCTTTATACTATATTGTTGCTAGCGGTGTCGGTACCGTTATTGGGAGCGGTGTAGGTGACGTTATTATGTGGCACGTGAATTAATATTATATTATATTTGTCTAATACGTGCCATATAAATCTTACAGGAGCAATCTCGTCGTTTATTAGGTGATATATTCTGTTCTACTAATAGTTGACGTCTAGTTATTGATCTCTCAAACTCTTCCCGAATGCAATGAAAAACTAAACACAAGATGACGCTTACAAATACAAAAACGTCAAACCAACTCATACATCTATTGGTTTATATTGCAATTAGGTGGTGCTTCATCTATTGCGCCGCCAGAGTTGTCGAACTTCTTCATCGGGCTCAACATTCGAGAGATCACTGAGAAAATAACAGTCTCATAAACCGTTTAGCGAGAATGTCTCTTACAAATCCATTTTCCTACCGTTATTGACCACAACAAGATGCCGAAGAGACTCCGATGGAGTTGTTCAGATCCTTCAACTAATATAAAGCATAGTAGGGTGTGGTAACATGGCGGCGCTGGCTTTGAGAGCAGAGTGATATATAATCTGCTCATGTCTATGCACACAAACAAATAAACAAAAAATGAGTCGCACAACAAAGGAAAGCATTGCAAAAGAAACCTCTTCAACTACTTCCCCTTCCCCAAACAATGACGAACAATCCTCATCAAACAGACTAGCACCATACAATCCAACCCATACCACAGCCCAAACCAATGCTCTATCTCTACTAAAGCTTACATCAAATGATGTATTTTTTGATTTAGGATGCGGCGACGGTAGATTAATACTAAGTGCATTGGAATATTATTATAATGATGATTATTTATTAAAGGTACATCAAGAACGATTTAATAAGTTACAATTGGGTAATAGTAGGAGTATTGATGAGGATGATATTAATACTACACCGCAACATCAGTATGCTAAAAAGCAACAGCAGAGTGCTAATAATGATAAGTCACCAAAAAGGCGAGATATATACCGAAATACTAATAATGAAAGTACACCCACCACTGCTACACAATCTACAACTGCATCTCATCATGTACGATCACCCTCTGATTATTCAGTACCACATTTAATGCGTACTGCCAGTCAGGAGTCTGATTCATGTAGTAGTGGATTTGTAAGCAGTGTGAAATCTCCACCGCGGCACAACTCTAATATACAACAAGGAAATGTAAATTCAGATTGGGAGGACAACAAGAAAACAGAAGAAGATGATACAAGTACAACAAGAAGTGCACATAATATTAATCGTATAGAAGTTACAACTAATGGTAGTATTGATGTTTTATCTGTCTTATCTCCCGACTCTCCAATGAAGAGAATGTATACACCGAGTAGTCCGATTACACCCATTGCTAATAACAAAATGAAGGTTAATGGTATATCTTTGAATAGCGGAGATAAGAAACATTTACCACCGTTTCCAAGCAAAGACAATACAATCGGGGGTACTGATAACAATATTCCTACACAAAGATTGGGTAAAGAATTGTTCAAACTATCAACACCAAATGAAGACTTAAATGATAAGATTCCAACAACTATTGAAACACCATCACCAGAGAATAGTATTAATCAACGTGGGCATCATACTCAAATATCGGAATTGCCTACTGGTATATCATTTGATCATGATGATGCGGCAGGTATTATAGAACCCTCGTCATCCAAAGAAGGTATACCGCCAACTGTTTCACGAGACGAATCGAAAGGGAGTCAATTTGACATATTGCATAATTTATCTGGTGGATTATTAATGACTATACCAAGTAATGATCCCATTGATAATACTAGTCCTAATAGTGGTACGATTGATGTACTTGACGATATTGGTGAGGTTACTAAAAAGAATTGTACACTATACACAACTAATGCACCCCAAGCAAATGAAATTTACAATAAAAACAACTCGGGATACAACCAAGGGAAAGATAAACACAACTCATCGTCAACAGAATATGGATTACAATGTGTGGGTATAGAATATAATCAAGCCTTAGCTGAATCAGCACAATCAAATATTAAAGAATCATATATATATCCACATATATATAACAAGGTTTGTATTAGATGGGGTGATGTGTTGGATGAGTGGAATCGTGATAATAATAATGATGTTAGTAAGGGAGAAGGAGGGATTGGATGCGAGGTACAACTGAAGGAGAAGAAGGGAGGTAATAATGAGAATCAATTATCATGGCATGAGAGTAGTGAAAGTGACAAGGATGGGGATGCGAGTAAATTGACACTGCTAAATGATGCAACGGCAGTCTTTGTATATCTATTGCCACAAGGATTAAAGAAGGTGAAACCACTGTTATATGAGGCAGCAGTACGGAGGAAACGACAACAAGATGAACAACTCCAAGTCCAGCAACAACAACAGCAAAAACTAACGAAGAATGTACATCCATTACAACAAACATCATTTGATAAACAAAGTAGTAGTGGTACAATATCACAAGAGTTCAATTCAAGTAGTAATAATGATGGTAATTATCCACCCAAGCAACTTGTACATCGCAAGGGATACTCACATGTATCTGATATTACTGATTATGACTTTCGTATGAATTCGAAAACACCTGACTTTAGTACAAGAGATGTGAGTGGTGGTGGTGAAAACGAGGAGTCAAGTAAGACGAGACTTGTTCCAAACTTTCGAGTTGTCTCTTATATGTTTAGTATTCCAGGCTGGAAGCCTTCAAAAATCGACAGGAGTAGCAAGGGAAATTGTCCATTATATCTGTATGAGAATATACATGATGAGAAGTAAGAAAGAGAGATAAATTATGTGCTGTTAGAGAAAGATATTGACGGATAACCATAAATAACTTTCTCTAACATAACTTTTATTTCTATGACACTTTTCACTTGGTTCTTCTCCCCGCAACCAATATAATATATACCCCCATACAAAGCCCAATTCTCATCCAAGTCCCCCCACATCTCTACTCATGTTACTTTGCAAGATAGTTCTTCTTGCTCAAACCGTAGATGGCCATAATCTTGGCAACGATGATAGCACCAAGGCAGTAAATGATATCATACGGGATGTGTTCTGGGATCCATTTGCCACCGAAACTAATGTATATCCAGTCTTCTGCTGTTCCTGTATAACATAACTCCGACATCTCTGATGGTGCCAGATTTACATTGGCCTGGCATTCCGCATACTCTGCTTCGTCCGAACGTAAATCGTAACAAGGACAAAACTGCCACTTTTGACCATTTTCATAAAGAACATGATCATAAAAGGGAGTTCCAAAAGAAGCCTCAATTGGTGTACTATCATTCTGAAACTGCGACGTCAACAATCCCTCTAGGACGTAGTGTAAAGGGAATGTCCAGTATGCCCAAAGCCAAAAGTTATTAATGTTCTGTGGCCGAATTAAGATACCTCCAAAGATACTACTAAATCCAATCAATAACGAACCAAATCCTTGAGCAGTCTGGGCATCCCGAAAGACGCTCATGAATCCTTGTCCAAAGAAGGTGAAAATTGCCAGGCCAAAGACTGTGAACAAGTAGTACAAGAAGAACTTCCCAGCATCAACAGCAAATCCAACTGTGAAGTACCAAAGTAGATTGAATACCATTGCGGCAAGCAAAATGAAGGGTACCTCGACGAGAGTGAAGGCAAGTGCTGTGGCTTTATGATCATACATCAATGATGCCTTATGACGATAGAACATGTTCCTCTCCATTTCGAAGACAGGTAAGACTGTGTTCATGGCATTAACACCCAAGAAGAGAGCAGTGATGTATATACTCGTTACTCGTGAGTTCATATCAGCTTCATTTTGAGGTACACGTTGCGAGGCAAAGACTGACCCAAAAAGTAGGGCAACTATACCAGAAACAAGGAGACGAACACGATTGTATGCCGGAGAACGCCAGTAGATCGTCCATAACCTCTTAGCCACCTCATTTGACTGTGTACGCCTGCAAGTAGCATACTTTGAAGGGAATGAGATGATATCACCTGGGGTCTTATTGAGAGAATCAATCTTCTTGGTACAATCTATTGACAGGGGACTTGATTTGTAGGCATGGGCATAATCAAACTGATCAGCTGTCCCAGCAGATCCGGCACCAATTGCTGTCAACATCCATGTCGCTGGATTCTCACCCTTCTTAATAGGGGTAGTGCTTTGGTAGCTTTCAAGGTACTCGATGAGATTGTAACTTTCATCTCCCAGTTCACCAAAGAAGACCGTCTCTCCTCCACGCTTGAGTAGCAATAGGCTATCAAATGAGTTGAAGATTGCTACAGAAGGTTGATGGATTGTGGCCACTACTGCAATACCTGAATCGGCAATCCTTCTCAAACTTCTCATGACTATACTGGCAGCTCTGGCGTCCAATCCCTAGAGTGGTTATGTTGAAAGATGGAAATTAGTTGCAATTGAGAGAAAGTTTGCATACATAAGATGTGCACATCCGGGCAATACACCAAACATAACTCACAGAAGTTGGTTCATCCAAAAAGATACACGAGGGATTGGCAGCCAGTTCCACTGCAATAGAAAGACGCTTCTTTTGTTCGAAAGATAAGCCTCCGGTATCATCACCAACAATAAAGCCAGCAATACTGTCGAGTTCGAGCATGGCCAATACCTTATCAACAAACTTGAGTTTTGTTTCCATTGGGATTGACTCTTCCAATCTCATCTTGGCACTAAACTCTACAGTTTCACGAACTGTAAGTTGTGGAGATTGTACATCAAATTGTTCCACGTATCCGGTCATTCTCCTGAATGAGTTTGCCTCTTGGGGATGACCATTAATGAATATTTCTCCACTAACTTCTCCAGAAGCCTTTCGTAGCGATAAGACGTCCATCAAGGTAGTTTTTCTATAAAGATGATGAAAGTCAAATTAGATATAGAGGACAGAAAGGTAATTCCATAAATATATACGAAACAAACATCAACTTACCCTGCTCCCGAACTGCCCATCAAGGCAGTCATTTTACCAGCAGCAAAGTAGCCAGAGATTCCCTTTAATAACTGAAGTTTGTCGTTTGATGTCGAGGCCGTTACCGTATAACATACATCTTTGAATGTCAATGTAGCCCCTTTCTGTTCTAAACCTACTAATTGAGCACTAGCAGTGGGGTTCTCCTTCTTCTTATCATCGCCGTCATCCTCAACTCCACCTAAACTTCCTCCAGTAGCAAACCTAACATGATTGAGGCACCAAACAGAGGTGGCTATTGACACTAAGCATAGCCCAATACAAAATAAGACTGTATACCATACCCAGACATACTCGAATGCCTCTCCTTTGAAGGTGAAGCCAAACCTCATTAATGTAGCTTCACCCTGTGTAGTACCCATATCATCAACGACAGTGTCGTAGTGCCCAGACTGATACTCATTGATCACGACAGCTCTGATAATCCAAGCATACAGATTCATCCAGTATATCCAAATGTAATACGGCGGGATGACATCCGGCTGGACAGTGAAGCCAGAGAATAAAATCAACACAACCAGTGTGATACTCATACAAGCTTGCGCGAGGGGTCTATCTTTGACCGTAGCAGAGAAGATACTGAACATCAACCCACTGTGTTCATATAAAGATATTGTCATGAAGGAAGTGAGTGATATGTTACAGAAACTTGAAATACTCTAAACTGAAGATGACATAGCACTTACCATGTAAAAGCACAGAGTAATGTAAGGAGAAGGAAGACGAAGTAGTTGGCGGCGGAGGGAACAAATCCAGCAAACCAGTAGATGAAACTTCCATAAATGAGTGCATCTTGAAGTGATGTAGGAATACCGGCAAGGGATCTAGCCAATACATATGTCCATGTAGGATAAAAGTTGGCATCCTGTTCTTTGTAGAAGATACCACGAGTATCAATTTGAGGAGCAACTTTTAGCATCGCTCCCATGGAGATGAAGAAAACACACTGAAATACGACACCCATAAATGTCTGAGCGTCCTCGGTCTGCCAGAACACCGTGCCCACGATTATGCCCATGATGAAATCTTGAATCAACCGTGCCATACGGGAATACTTATCACGCCACCATAACAAAAACTCACGGGCAAATACAACCTTGATAGAGCGCCATGTTGAGTTGGCGTATCTCCTCTTGAACGAATCATGTGATATGTATTCTCTCAACTCCGAGTGTGTTGTACCATCAATTGCATGTGGTAAGTTCAATTTGGCCAACATTTCTTGGCCAAATTCACTTTCATTATAAGCTTGAACAAACTGCTCATTGGTGAGATGTGCCTTTTCTTTTTCAACTCCGTCGTCTGACTTCTTGAGAAATTTAGCTCCATCCACGGTAGGTAGACTTTGCAGCCAATCAGCTGGGTCCATTCTAAGAGGCTGTTCATAGCCTAATGACTTGAAGTGCCGAGTGACTTCGTCGACTGGGCCTGCAAACAATACCCGACCCTTATCGAGAAGAATGATCTCATCAAAGAGTGCCACAGTCTCGGGAGGAGGCTGCAATAACGATACAAGACGAATGGAGGAGCGCATACGAGTAACTTCCCCTAATAGCTTGCAAATATCAAAGGTAGTGGCTGCATCAAGACCTGGAAGATGCGCGTTATCATATGTTATGAAGACAAAAGAGAGAAGATAATAGCTTCTGTTAGTGCATGTGGTTTGTAAAGGCAATCAAATATAGACAAACAAAGACCAGATAAAGCAATCAAACATTAAAGGCTTCTTTAAACACACGAGTTCACAAAACAAAACAATAAACGCGGACTTTCCAGTAGAGATCTCGTCAAAGCACTCGACATATGACCTTGTACACATCATTTCAGCAACAGTTACACGCTTCTTCTCTCCTCCGGATACACCTCGTACCTTATCATTTCCGACAAATGTATCCTCGACACGTTTAAGACCTACACCTCTCATAATCACATCCACAAGCCAACCATCATCATCAAGTTCTTTTCGAAGCTTATCAACATCTGGATCGCCGACGGGCGTGAATGGCCCGCTATGTGTTCCTCCATAACAACAATCAAAGGCAAATGTTAAAGTCTCCTTAACCGTGAGATATCCATGTAGACGATCAATTTGATCTACATAAGAGACAATGTTTGACCAGACAATCTCTTTATCTTGTGAATTGATACTGTTAACCTCCACACTTCCACCAAGTTTATGCTTTGAGTCAGTGGGGAGAAGATTTGCAATCATTTTAAGCACTGTATTATATATTTTAAGATATATGAAAGATGACACAACAGTGAGAAATCAATATGTGAATGTGTGGTGCATATGATATGCACAAAAAGAACTATCAAAAACATACACTCACAAGTACTTTTGCCGCAACCCGGTGCTCCCAATATCAAATACATCTTTCCCTCTTCCAATACTAGGTTAACGCCCTCCATAATTGTCTTACTTTCAGTCTTTTGTTTCAATTTACCAGTAGTCGTTAATCGTTTCATAGCCTGAGTAAGTTTATAACAAGCACCCGAGTTGGTAACAGTCTCGATGTGTTGCTCCCCCGGCTTATCCCCCGAAGGTAACACCGGGGCATCAACTGTATATGATCCATCTTTAATACGTAACTCAAACTTCTTCTCCAAACCTTTACCCTTATCTAACATCTCACGTATCTCCTTTGCAATAGCAGTTTCGGTTGCCGAGGAAGAGACCTCATCGGTATGAGATCGTACCAATGCCCCTAATACTGATTCACGCTTACTGAAGGTTTGACGACGTATTGCTTTACATTCAGCCTCGTTGTATAGTTCCTCACCTAGGATGGCACGGCGTAGATTTTCATTGATGGATATATTGTTCTGTGCTACAATTTCGAGTAAATTTGCAATGGCTTTATCTTTTGATGCGGCGATTTCAGAAGCTGTTGCAAACAGCGGTGCTTTACCCTTAAGAGGAGCCACAACATCTCCAATATTCTCTTCTGCTTCTTCTTCACTCATGTCATTAGTAGTAGTAAGTGTATTGATTGTTTCTTGGTTGTGTGAGACAGATGATTGAACAGTCGAGCTTGTTGGTATACCAAGCTCGTTGTTATTTGCTGCTTCATTCATTTATGATCAGTGCAGTATAGTTTGTTGTCAACAATCCACCAGGCAATTGTGATAACAGTAGTTGTGTGGTCGTAAATTGCATGCAATAGTCGAGAGGTTCTCATTGTCAAACTCTCATATCTTTTAAGTGTACTACTATTTGTAGTTGATGTCGTTACGATACTTTAGTTCATTCTCTAGATCAAATTGCTCTAGCTCACATAACACACAAGTTGATCATACTTAGGTAGATAGAGAGCTCATGGGAAGATGAGACTGCTTCAGGTTATAGTTTAACATATTACATGTACTTAGTATATCACGGACAAGAAGTATACAGTAAACTTAGGTTAGAGAAGTATGACAATTTCTACCTTTTCTCTTTCTCTATCCATACGCCATTTTATTACCATTCTAAATCTTCGGGTAGTACAGGTTTATCCAATGGTATCATACTCTTTTTACCAGGATCACGGGGTAATGCCTTCCTCATATCTAGGGCGTCTTCCGGACTGTCTCCGTTATAATATCCCAACACTCTCCGATATGTAACATAACCAAACTTCTCATACATTGATATTGCCAAGCTGATATAGACATATAGATATACATAGTACAATTGAGGATTACCGTTGCTAACAAAAGACAATATACTCCTCAAACAATAAAGCATATGCACATATGAAACAAGCTCACCTATTCGATGCCCGAACAAACAAATCAACAAAGTATGCATTATACACATTGGCACTTGTATCTTCTAAATCTTTCATCAATGTATTCGCCAACCCCAATCTTCGATATAACGGAGCTACTGTAACGGCGCTGACGTGTCCGTGCCATAAATGATCACTACCCTCACTTTTACCCAACATGTATCCCATAATGGAATTATCTGGTGCTTCGGCTACTGTAAATAGTTCTGGCCATTTTGACATGTATTGCAGGTAGAATGGCATATTAAATGTCTCGGTTAATATGTCAAGATTAACATTATTAAAACGAAATAGATCGTTCATTTCGAATTGTCGTGTTGATGTCATTTTTTGATGTTGTTTGTCAATTTATTGATGTAAT
>Ga0075437_14423_pt1 | contig 32322 bp, 28 predicted proteins | sample MintriMetagenome_FD_74266 | JGI IMG/M metagenome (GOLD analysis project Ga0075437, IMG submission 74266) | Marine eukaryotic communities from Monterey Bay, USA to study complex ecological interactions - Minidiscus trioculatus and... | ecosystem: Environmental > Aquatic > Marine > Unclassified...
TAGAGTATTCTGTGATCCACCATTAACGAAACTACACCCCTCAAGAGCTGCAGCAGCTGCATATAACATACTAGGCGAGATGTCATCATTATTCAACTCATCATAAATGGCATCGAGGAGCTCATCTGCAGACTTGTATTCAGGTGCATCTGATGGTCTTTCAACAGAAGCCGACCAAATAACAGTTATATGCCCAGTAACATTATTCTTCTCTTTCCAAGTACGAATATCTCTACGAATACGTTCCAATCGTGATAATGTTGTTGCATTATCTTCTCCCGATACTACATTTGTTGCTGTTTCATGTTGTGATTCACCAATAAATGATGGATCAAATACACCCTCCATGATGTCAGTCTTATCCATCTCATCTCTAACTTGCCTAACTAAGTCAGGTTCTAATACACGACAATCATATAATGCCTGACCTAATTTTGTTGATCTAATATCCCAACCACCAACAATTGCATTATTTGCATTTGCAAGTCCTGATATGCGACCTTGGTATCCAACTCCGCCGTGTATACCACGAGGTGGAATTTGTGTTAAACAACCAAACCAATTGGCAGATATCCGTCCAGTAGAAGATGTTTCCCATGATAGATTTTGACGATTGGCAATTTGACCTTGAGTGGAAGGAAGGAGTTTATAATTTTGATTTTGAGATTAATTAACATGAGACAATATATTATACTAAAAATAGTACAACTCACCGGCCAGCAGAGTTACCCCATTATTACCTCCTAGACCGACGATTAATATTCCCGCAGAGACTTGCATAGTAGAGCCGTCACTCATCGTCTAAATAAATGAAAGCAATGAGGTCGTCAGGCAGTTGTCAGGTCTCAGCAATGGTATCTTCTCAGTTCTTAGTCGAGGCATAAGCAAGCTAGTGGTTTCATAAAAGGCTGCAATTATTCCATCCCGTAGTAGTATGATATAGTGCGATATAGTTAACAGAGTGGAAGTTATATTAGAGTTTAAAGAATCAGTCTCTACTAACAATATTATAATACATGTTCCCTCGAAGTCTACAACATATAAAAAAGTAGTACCAGCAGCTGTACAGCGTGGCTAAGATGCATTGCTTTTACATAATATCAGCTATATTATTTCTATTGATTATCAATCATGATGTTCAAGCTTTTACAAGCTCTACAAGAAGATTAACAAGTATAAGACGTACACATACAAATTATATCAAACATTCATACAACAATATACAACGACATTCAACAAGTACAGACACGGATGAAGATCTCCAGATCGTTGTGGATACAACTGGGATGCCTACAATTGAAAATGATATGATTATAGACAATGAAAAAGAGATTATTATTGCAGAAGATGCAGACAAAACATATCAAAGAGGATTAGCAACTATTGCTTTTATAACGTTACTCTTTGCAAGCAATTAGTCCAGCCTTACATTCAGCGTTTACAAAAGTTGAAGCAATACCGCCGGTTCTATTAATAAATGCATTAGTTACTTGTATTGGATTAGTTGGTGTTGTCTCTCTTTCACCATTTCTTGGCAAAATTGTTCCAGATCCTTCAAAGAGCACTTCATTGTCACAAGCTAATACAGATACTTTGTCATTCAGCGACTTTATACAATCACCATCTACAATTGCCGGAGCAGAGCTTGGACTTTGGAAGACGCTAGGAACAACAGCTAATATATATGGACTTTCAATGACCTCTTCAGATCACGGTGCATTTCTCATACAATTGACAACACTAATAGTTCCTGTTGTGCAAGGTTTGTCGGGAGTACCAATACCAAGCAGGATATGGACGGCAATATGCTTTGCACTAAGTGGTGTGTACATGTTCACACAAGATCCAACACAGAGCGATTGCTCATCAGTGAATGGTGATCTATTATGTGCTTTTGCAGCCGTATTCTATGCTTCATATGATCTACGACTTTTTAAATTTGGCAAAGAGATATCCACGGATGCTTTGATTACAACAAAAATGGTTACACAGTCTCTACTTTCTATTGGTCTACTTCTTCTTTTGGGAAGACAAGAAACGATAGATTTTATATCACAAGCATCTTATCATGACTTGGAACTAGTGGGTCTCGTTTCACTGTGGTCTGGTCTAGCTGTTAATTGCTTAGCACCATTTTTGCAGGTCAGTGGTCAACAGGCAGTTGGACCAGCACGAGCCCAAATCTTATATGCTAGTCAACCATTATGGGCTTCGATAATGGGCTTCTTCTTTCTTAATGAACAATTTGGATATGAAGGTATTTTGGGAGGTACCGCCTTCCTTAGTGCCATGTTTTTAGCAGCAACAAGTGAGGTACCTGATCCCGATTGCGGCGTACAAGAGTGTGAGGTTTGACTGAGAAGTATTTCGATTCAATATCTCTAAATTAGTACCCTCATCAGTTCCGTAGACTACCACCAATTGATGTTGTTTCTTGATGGTCAAGCTCCTTGGCAGCCACAACATCGGCGAGTTCTTGTTCTGCCATATCTGTGCTTTACGGATCTTCTTTGAAGTGATGTACTTAAAGATGAAGAAGACAACCAAAGACAAGCCATGACCAGAAACATGCAATCTGAAGTTCAGATCGCTTAGCGGAGTATCAAAATGGCTTGAATAGAGCCATGGGCATCTTCTTTTCACTTAGATGACCATTTCCCTAGAGTCACGGTATATTGAGTTTGTATCGTACAAAGTTAGTATTTGTGATGGCTACACGTGGCAGCACAGTACAGAGAACGATGACTCATTCCAAAATCCAAAATCCACAATAAAACTCGAGCCTAGAGCACACACAACTCTACGAATCATGAAGACCGCCTCTTTCTTTGCTACTATCATCAGCTCTGCCGCCGCATTTGCACCTGCAACAACTAATTCCTTCACTCGTAACATGTCTGCAAATTCCGTCCCCCTAGCCAATGGTGCTATGTCATTCAACCGTGTCTGCCGTGAGGTATGTCTTTTTTTTTTTAAATATGTTTTACAACATGAGATATGATGGTTTACTATTATTGCGCACATTGCATGTCGGTATTAATTCGACGTACTTTTCATGAGATATAAATATTCTTGATCTCTCGAAAAAGGTTGAGGTTCTAGTTGCATATCTACACAATTCACGACGATATATCTAACAAATATTATATGCATTTACCATTCTTTCTTATTAAAAACAAACATGTACAACAATTCAATAGTGGAGATGCAAGGTATGTAATAAGGAACTTATCTTCATCTGATGTTTTCAATACATCATGCTAATATAATACTCATTGCAATTGAACTCTATTAGTACACTGGTGATAAAGCTACCTCTGAATCACTCGAGGCTATTTCCAAGCTTGTTGATGAATACCTTCCTGAGATTAAGAAGGCTTCAAAGGATGTTACCGTAAACCGTTTGGTCTGTGGTGCCTGTCTTGACTTCAAGTTGATGACCACTGTGAGTTTATATGTATGTGATATGTTAATGAGTATACTAATGTGGCTCTTGTAATCTAATACTTTGCTTATCTACAACTCAAGGTTCCATTGGACGACTTTGGCCCTTGGGAGGAGAGCGGTCATGCTCCTGAATCTGAGTTTCTTGAAAAGTTAAAAGCTATCGATGGTGTGAGTCAAGTTGAAACCCAAACGATTACCAACATGGAGATCTAAATGAAACAACTGGAGAAGATATGTTGTGATTGTGATGCAAGAAGAATGGCTATGAAAAAGATAATATGTGGGTAATTGCTGATCAGTAGACGACACGTACAAATGTCGATGGAGTTGCAGTATCGAGAGAGGCAGAGAGAGAGAGAAAAACAAGTAATGCTAGCGATATTATTTTAATGGACTAATGATACCACAAAGAGAAACGATGATGCATTTTGATATGTACATGAAAATTGCGAGATATCAATAAATTGATTTGTTCTACTGACCTATATATGCATTATTTACAATACCGATGATTCAAGAAGATAGAAAGATATCTCACCTCTCTAGAGAGATGAAGATTCATCCCCTCCTCCGCCATCGCTCTATTATTTGATCGCTCGCTTCTTAACTAGTGCTCCTTCTTTGCAAGCTTTAGTACAATGAGCAATGCGTTGCCCCCTACAACGTTCCGTATCAGTGTACATAGCTAGCTCTCCTACTCTTCATCTGCATAACCAATACTAACTAGGGTCCGAGGTTCGCTTGGACTGGTATCTTCTTTTGGAGACACCTACCCTAATAATGCCCGTTTTTTTTTGTAGGCATCGGCAATCAGCAATAAAGTGTGCAATTGATATCTTGAGGTATTTAATATAGGCTGATAACAAAGAAAAAGGCGTAGGATAGCGCGTATATTCTGGTCGATAAAAATCTAAAACAGCTGTGGCTCTACACTATACAAATAGCGTTTTTTTTCTATCAAAGTAGGTATACCGTTACATCATCAACAATTGAGTGAACAACTACAACCATGCACATTAAAGAGATCGTTGTTGACGGTTTCAAATCGTATGCTCATCGTACAGTTATTGCTGGGTAAGTCATTTTAGTTTGTGTGTGCAGTTTTTGTTGCCCTATCGGCTATTAATATTTTTCTGTTATCATCATCTCACATGAACCACTCTCAATCTTCTCCATTATTACAACAGCTTTGACCCACACTTTAATGCAATCACCGGTCTCAACGGATCTGGTAAATCCAACATTCTCGATTCGATATGTTTCGTCCTAGGTATTACGAACCTATCCCAAGTACGTGCCGGTAACCTCTCCGAATTAGTATACAAACAAGGTCAAGCGGGCGTTAATAAGGCAAGTGTTACCATTGTATTTAATAATGAAGATGAATCAACAAGTCCGGTGGGATATGAACAATGTAAGGAAGTTAATGTTACACGGCAGGTACTTATTGGTGGGAAGAGTAAATATTTAATTAATGGACGTAACTCGCCTGCGGGGCAGGTTGCTAATTTATTTCATTCGGTACAATTGAATGTTAATAATCCACACTTTCTTATTATGCAAGGTGAGTATTACAATTATGTGTGGGGGATATTATTGTTTACAGACTGTAAATCTCTAATTATATATTATTCTTCTACTCTATAATAAAAGGTCGCATCACCAAGGTTCTCAATATGAAACCGGGAGAGATTCTTGGTATGGTTGAGGAGGCAGCAGGAACACGCATGTACGAGAATAAGAAGACCTCAGCTATTAAAACAATTGAGAAGAAACAAATGAAGGTTGATGAGATTAATTCAATCCTATCCGAGGAAATTACCCCCACCCTTGAACGATTACGTGGTGAGAAGCAGCAGTATCTCAAATGGAGTAAGAATAATGCCGATATTGAAAGGATTGAACGGTTTGTGGTGGCAAGTGAATATGTCTCGGCGAATAGTATTCTTAGTAAGAATTCTGAGGATGTAGCCAAGATGGAGGAAGAGGTATCAATGCATGATGAAACGATGCGTACTGCACGTGAGGAAGTGGCGGCGAAGGAGGAGGAGATTGAAAAGTTAACCCAAGAGATGAATAGTGAACTTGAATCGTCACATAATGATGCCAAGGAAGATGAGGGGACTAAGTCAAAGGATCTTGTTAAGGCCACATCGGCATGGGAGAATAAGAAACTTGCTGTGGCAAGTGCCACAAAGGAGTATGAAGAGGCACAGTCTGCCGTGTCCGAATCGAAGGATGCCGTGATTGAAATGGAGAAGAAAACATCAGATAAGATCGCTGCCATTCAAAAGGCTAAGGATGAGGCCACTGATGCCGAAGATAATTTGGCTCGGCTTCAAACTGAGTATCAAAATATGTGTGCTGGTATTAGTTCTGAAGAGGGAGATGAAGGTCGGACGTTACCTGATCAGATTAGTAAGGCTCACAGTGATGCCAATAATGCCGAGGCCAAGGCAAAGCAAGCACAAATGAAGATTGATCACCTTGGCAAGTCGTTGAAGGTAAGTATTACCAGTGTATATATTCTATTCATGCTTTTGATGCACATTTCTTACAAAATCACTCTTGATGTCCATTTTGCCCCCAGTCTGTTGAGAAGGACATGAAAAAGGAACAATCATCAGCGGCAAAGTTGTCAAAGAAGAGAGATACCACTGCCGAAAAGGTGGAGGGTTTACGCTCAAAGCTTTCCAAGACCGGCTTCTCTGAGACTGAGTTCAATACACTCGATAATGAGAAGATTGAGTTGGAAAACTCTGTGTCCATACTTCAAGAGAAGGTTGACACTCTTTCGGCTCAGCTTGAGGGTAGACTTGCGTTCAACTATAGTGACCCAGTTCGTGGTTTTGACAGGTCAAAAGTGAAGGGCTTGGTTGCTCGTCTTATTAATGTTAAGGTTCCCAAAAACTCAACAGCGCTTGAAGTTGTTGCCGGAGGTAAGCTCTACCAGGTTGTGGTTGATGAAGCAATCACTGGAAAGGCGTTGCTAAACAATGGCAAGCTTCAGAGACGTGTTACCATCATCCCTCTTGATAAAATTGTACCAAGGAGAGTATCATCGGCTGCCGTAGACAGAGCCTCATCAATGGCCAAGGACCTCAACACCACCGCACAGCCCGCAATTGAACTCGTTGGATTTGATGAGGAAGTGCGCAACGCCATTGAGCATGTATTTGGATCGACTCTTGTCGTTGATGGAATGAAGGCTGCCAACTCTATCTGTGATGCTACCAAAACTAGGACTGTTACGCTTGATGGAGATGTTTACGAACCTTCTGGTCTAATCTCAGGAGGATCCAAGGATAACCTCGGCTCAACTCTGTCAAAGATTTCTCAATTGACAGTCGCATCAAAAGAACTCAAGGAAAAGACCGAGAGGTTGGATGTAATCGTGAACAAGTTGGAGAGTATGTCATCACAGTCGAAGAAATTCGAGAAGCTAAGTGTGGAGCTCGAACTCGCCACATCTGAACTTGCCGCGGTTGAGAAGCACATCTCTCAGACTTCATATGGTATGCTCAAAGATAAGTTTGATGCCATGAAGCAGGAAATCTCAGATGCCACCGACGAAATTGAGAGTATGGATAAGACGAAGGATGAAAAGTGGGCACTCTACAACGAGCTTAAGGAGAAGGAGGCACAATTAACCCAGGATAGGGAGAAGAGATTGAAGGACGTTGAGACCAAGGTGCAGGAAGCAAAGGAGCTTGTTGTTTCAAAGGAGAATGCTGCCAGAGAGGTATGTTACATGGAGTGTATTTGTTTTCTTATTGTTTGCATGATCGTTTACTCACGTCTTATGCACGCTTTTCAATTATTAGGCCGAGGTTCAGTCACAAGAGCTCGACCTTGAAATGAAGAGCTCACAGTCAGATGTCGAAGCTGCAAAGGAGGCTGTCATCGTGGCTGAGAAAGCATTAGACGCCGCTAAAGAGGAAGAGGCAAGCTTTGAAATGAAGGTAGGACAGCTAAAGGCTGTATGGGAAGAGGCTAAGGCGCTTCTTGATGATCTCGAGAAGAAACTAAAGACTTGCTCGCAAGAGCTTGGTGCTTTATCTAAAGAGAAGGCAAAGCTCACAAAGAAGGCCGAGACTGCCGAAATTGAAGGAAAGAAAATGGCCATCAAGATATCCAAGTTCCATTCCGAGCATGCCAAGGCTGAGAAGTTCTTGAAGAGTATGATGAATAAGCATGCTTGGATTGAGACAGAGAAGGACGCATTTGGCATAGCTGGAGGAGATTACGATTTTGAAGAGACCAACCCAGAGGAGATGAGCAGACATCTCAAGGGTTTGCAAGCTGAACAAACCTCACTTGTAAGTATACATTGTATGCCCTGCAATAATCTTTTGACTTCGGCTTCACTAACACCACACCATCTTAACATCAATTTACTTTTACACAGGCAAAGAAAATTAACAAGAAGGTAATGGGTATGATTGAAAAGGCGGAAGGAGAATATACTGAACTTCTCCGTAAGCGAAAGGTTGTTGAGAATGATAAGAAGAAAATTGAAACTGTGATAGAAAACTTGGATGTGAAGAAGAAGGTCGAGCTTGAGCGCACTTGGAAGAAGGTCAACAAGGACTTTGGATCGATCTTCTCAACGTTGTTGCCTGGATCAAATGCCAAGCTTGAGGCTCCAGATGGCATGGAAGTATGGGAAGGACTTGAGGTTAAGGTAGCCTTTGGAGATATATGGAAGCAAAGTCTTAGTGAGCTGAGTGGAGGACAACGATCGTTGATTGCATTATCATTGATTCTATCTCTATTGCTGTACAAACCGGCACCAATGTACATTTTGGATGAGGTTGATGCTGCACTTGATTTGAGCCACACACAAAACATTGGAAACATGCTCAAGACACACTTCTCCCAAAGTCAATTCATTGTTGTATCCTTGAAGGAGGGTATGTTCAACAATGCCAATGTTATCTTCCGAACCAAGTTTGTTGACGGGGTATCAACAGTTTCAAGAACAATCGGTAGTGGAGCTAACTCTAGACCTCGGGCTCTTGCCAATGGAGGTAATGCGGCTGGCAATGATAATGCCAAGAGAAGACGAGCGAGGAATACTAATGGGAAAGAAAATGATGCTGTTGAGGCCTAATGGGTATATTTTGGGGACACACGTACGGGGAGAAACGATTTAAGAAGAATGAATATGTATATTTTTATAAAACAAACTGTGCATCTCTATGCGATAAAATAATCGGAGGTGAAGCAGTACTTTTGCCTAGAACTTTTCTTCATAGTGCTCGTATTTATGTGCAACTCGTCCTGTACTACTCATCATTGACAGTACAAACTGCCCTAACTGATCAATTGTACATTTCGTCGTGAAAAGCAACTCTGAATCTTCTTCATTATCAATCCCTGATGGGACAACCTTTCCTCTTAATCCAAAGCACTCATTTAATATTCTTCGAAGTGTATCTCTACGACGGCCGAGTCGGCCTGGCTGTAATATTATCTCCACATCAATAGGTGATGGTATCTTGTTCTGATCTAATGCAGCACCAATATTGAGCATGGCTTGGACTGGAGTCAGCTCTCCTACTAGAATCTCTGGTTCATTGAAATTGTAGAACTTGGTAATGTTCTTTGAAGGAGAAGTGTTTGTTTCTTTGCTGTTGGCTAATCGTGTTTGATATGCCATTGCGCTCTTCTCGGAACGCACCTTCTTCAATTTCTTCATTGTTCTTATTGATGGTGAAAACGAGAGTTCATGATTACTGGATGGTCGTATATTGTTACTGGCTGTGATCTTCCTTGCTAGAGACGACTCAAAAGGATCCACAAATCTTGCAGCTGCAGCCTTCTTTAACTTGGCTTGCAATTCCACCATTGTCATTTTCTCGGTTGGTTTGCTGCCGCCACACGCTTCTTTCTTCACTTGTTCTCTCCATTCTCTAAATGCTTCCCGTTCTATCTGTCTCTTATCTTTGTTACTCTTTCGTGATTCCGACTTTCGTTGATTACCAACTAAGTATGAAATGATTGCAGAAGTGACATTTGTTTCAGACATTTCTTCAAATGATTCTGACTCTATGATATCATTTGGTATAGTACGAAGTAGCTTGTCATGTTTATCTTGTAGCTTCTGTTCATCAGTAGCAACTTTACCCTCCCATCGTTTACTATACCACTCTTGCTTCCATGTTTCATTGTTCCATAGCTTCATCTTTGCATTCGATCTACGTATATGCTCATCTGATGGATAAAGTGGATTGGTTGAGAAAGGATTAGTACTGGTACTTGCCCGCTCTTCCACTTGAGGATGTATTATCTCATCAACCAAATAGTTCTTGCCACTATATGTAGTATCTTGTGATGTTAATAATCTCACTCCATTCCGTTTGTATCCATAATACTCAGCATATGTTTCGTTATAATTTAGATTGTACGGATCAGGATCCTCTCTCAAATATAATAAATCATTTGGATCAGGCCAGAAATATCCTTCATTATTTAATGGTGACGATGCTGCATCTGCCCTACGTTTCTTCTCTTTCCATTCTAGCTTGTGCTTACGAAGTAGCCAAGATCTACATGCCAGTAGTAATTGAGCTTCATTAATATTAGATATATCAATATCATTTGCAGCGTCATCATTATTATTATCATTAGAGGAAGAGGTTGATATCATTAACTTAGTATAACCTAATTGTAATTTTTGTATGTGATGTGGAGTAAAGGATTGCACATAGAGATTGCTATTTCTATTCATATCAACTTCATGAATACATATTTGAACTATACAACATAAAATCCATTGCATAAATATACCGATAGCAATGTATGAAAGCCGCCGCATTGCTTTATTTAAAGGTCTAGTCTCGATAAGGCTGCAGTAAGCGATCATATACTAGGATACCCCAAAAGGTATCCTCCAATAAAAGTTTTTCGTACACTATTTTGACAATACAGCCAGTCGAATAGTCAAGTTGCAATATCTCTAGTGAGATATGTTTGGTCTGAACGGTATGCCATAGGATTACGTTGAATTAGTTATTTACTTAGTTTTCAATACTCCGATCTGTGCTTCAGTGATAGCGCTCTCTCTAAGGATCAATTCAAACAAAGATACAAAAGATTACAAAAGTATCTCAGCAATAAAATTACTTGATTGATATTAGATCCAGTACAGCAACACATAATACAGGCATTCATACACACGCAAAGGAAAGCGCACAATATGCAAGAACAGCAGTCATCATCAGAATCATCAGATGAGGATGAGGAGTTATTACTCGCGGCATCCGAGTGGGCAGAATCATCAACTCAAAATGATCAAGTAGAAGAATCGAATAGTAATGGAGTCTCTGACCAACAGAGCAAGTCTACAAATAAGTATACATCCAAAAATGATAAGAAGGAAATATCTGATACATCATCTTCTAGAAATAATGAGGACAGCGCTGCTGCTTCAAAAGATACAATATCAAAGTCTATGCATACTAATTCTACACAACAACAACAAACATATTCACTACACATGACAAAAGTTCCATACACTGCTACACAAACAGATATACGATTTGCATTTGGTCAAAAGGGTTGTAATATAACATCTATACGTCTTGTATATGATCGTGATCAAAAGACTGGTGAGAGGCACTTCCGCGGTGTTGCATTTGTCGATTTGGCTGATGAAAAGTCATATAATAAAGCCTTGGAGTTTCATAATAAACCATTCCTCGGTAAAGGGCTGAAAGTGGGTGTTAGACCAACTGTTCCTAAAAGTCAACTATCAGATATTGTTCGTAAGACAGAAGAAAAGGTTGCAACCTTAATAGCACGATCAAAGGAGACTGCACAAAAGAAACGAGAGGCTGGCGACATTGGAGACGCTGACGATGATAAGAAAGAGAGACCAAAGAGCAATGCAGCACAAGACGGAAAAAGCAATAAACATCAAGATAGGGGGAGCGTCGAAGACAAGAAGAAGCACAAAAAGAAGAAGAGAAAAAGTCCAGATGCATCTACAAGTAAAGACTCAGCCGAAGCAACATCAAGTACAACTAATAAGAAACCAAAAGGTAATGATAGTAATGCACGAAAAGCAAAGGGAAACAAAGGCCAGAATATGAAAAAGGAAAGCAATAAAAAGAACACAAAGCCAGAGAAGAATACAGATGGATCTCCAATAAAGTTGACAAAGAAGCAACGAGCCAAGAAGGCTGCAATAATCCGAATGAGGAAACTAAAAAGTAGGAAGTGATAGACAAATATAACTATGTAGTAGGTAGATGACGTCGAGTATAACTTGTGCTATTAAACGGCTTCATATATCGAGTGGTGACAGATATAGAAAGTCAAAGTTGTCATTAGAAGTTAGATACTGTTACCATCACGCTCCAAGTCTTCCCCAGTCATAAGTATACTCTGCCCAAAAGTAATGCTGAAACACACGGTGAAGTAAGGGTCATCACGAAGTTTGTAGCTATTAGTTGATATGATGAATGCAACACTTTTTGATATCTTTGACTATCTGCATGTGCATACATCAAGAGTATCCTCATGACAGAAGTAGGAGAAGAGTATGCATTTCATCTTGTAATATCTACCCTTCCTGTACTCTAGAAATAGGTGAACAACGATCGCTCTAGCATGTCAATCATTCCATACCCAATACTTTCTTGACATCATCTTCAGTCTTGATTCCGTTCATGATAGGATAGAAAGGTCCACTATCTCCAGCCTTCCGTAGCTCGACATTAGGTCCTAAGCCACACTCTGCACATTCTGATACACATTTGAAGGTTTCTACAGTAACACCTAGGTCAGCTGCTAATTCTTCAAAGATTGGTACTGTTTTCTTCCCCCCTCGCCCACATGTTGGTCCTGTACAAATGATAACTTTTGATCCACTTTCTAATGGTTCTGCATGCAATTGAAAAGGGTATTGTATTTGTTGTTGTATTTGTTGTGTATTAACCAAAGGTGATGTAATAAAAGCATTAACTGATGTACTCAGTGATATGGCAATTGAAAGTATGGTGAAGATCTTCATATTGTAGGGTGTTTAATAGTATCTTTGTCAATATTATGGGATATCAATTTTGCAATACAAATACAGGAATATAACTAGCCAACGTATTGTAGAGTGATTATAATTTAGTGTCCTTATCAATTGTATTAGGAGATATCAATTTGCAATTAAGTAAAGGGATATATGTAAACTACCAATATATGGATTGTTGATGCTATGACTCAGTTGGATAAAGATCGGCAAGGAAGAGCCCAACATGTGTTATTATGTGTTGGCTAAAAATCTGGCAACTGACAATGCTGGAATAAAACCTCTTTTGGCGATACAACCAACTTCTTTCTGTCGGACAATTGTTACTCAAATAAATTACTTTCAGTACTTATGTAAAGTCAAGATCTTTTCAACCCACTAACCAATTATTGTTCTGCAAGTACGTATGAAAGTGCATTGTCAGTGACCACTAAAAAAGATATTGTTCCTCTTTGCTTGAAGGAAGTGGATGTGCTCACAATCTTATTCGATTAGTCAATACTACTACCAACTCTATATAATCATGAAGTTCACCGCCGCTATTGCCATCGCCGCCGTCTCTGGCACCAACGCCTACTCCTTCTCTGGTACCTCTTTGAAGGCCACCACCAACAATGGTGCCAACATGCAAATGAGCACTGGTATGGGTGTTAATGGATTCGGACGTATCGGACGTCTTGTCACCCGTATTATGATGGAGGATGATGATATTAAGCTTAGCGCCATCAATGCTGGTTCCGCCACCACTGATTACAGTAAGTTTTATTCTGTTCGATTTGTGCACATAATAAATGTGCTTATGTTGGTGCACATATTTTTTTTATATGTATATAAAAAGAACAATTTGATATCTTTTACGATTGCAATTCTAATTCTTTATTATCATCTCTATCATTACTACAGTGGCCTACCAATACAAGTACGATTCCATCCACGGAATTGCCAAGGGAACTGTTGAGATTGACGGAGACTTCCTTGTTCTTAACGGAGAGAAGATCCAAACCTCCCGTTGTCGCGACCCTAAGGAGGTTGGTTGGGGTGCCCTTGGTGCCGACTACGTCTGTGAGTCCACCGGTGTCTTCCTTACCAAGGAGAGTGCTCAGTCCATCCTTGATGGAGGTGCCAAGAAGGTTATCTACTCCGCCCCCGCTAAGGATGATTCCCAGACTATTGTTATGGGTGTTAACGCCGAGGAGTACGATGGCAGTGAAAACTTCATCTCATGTGCTTCCTGTACTACCAATGGACTTGCCCCTATGGTTAAGGCCATCCATGATGAATATGACATCCAAGAGGCTCTTATGACCACTGTTCATGCCATGACTGCCACCCAGGCTGTTGTTGACTCCTCATCCCGTAAGGACTGGCGTGGAGGACGTGCCGCCTCAGGCAACATCATCCCCTCATCCACTGGAGCTGCCAAGGCTGTTACCAAGGTTATCCCCAGTCTTCAGGGTAAGCTTACCGGTATGGCTTTCCGTGTCCCCACCATTGATGTCTCCGTTGTTGACTTGACATGCAAGCTTGGAAAGGCCACCACCTACGAAGAAATCTGCGCCACCATTAAGGCCAAGTCTGAGGGAGAGATGAAGGGTGTCCTTGGATACTGTGACGAACCTCTTGTTTCCACTGATTTCGAATCCGATAGCCGTTCATCCATCTTCGATGCCGGTGCCGGTATCATGCTTAACCCTAACTTCGTCAAGCTTGTTGCCTGGTACGATAACGAATGGGGATACAGTGGCCGTGTTGTTGACTTGATGAAGCACGTTGCTGCCGTTGATGCCAAGGTTTCCGCCTAAATGTATATTTAGAACATGATGGGAAATGATTATTGGTTATCTACAATTGCTATAGAGGATAGATTTGCACTCCCCCCTTATGGGGCATGTTGGATTATTATCTGTGTAACAGTATTAGTTCACATTAACTTATAAATATAAAACAATGTAGTATCAAAATAGATGCAATTATTACTTCACCATTCTACACATATTTCTTCAGATATGCTGCTTCTTCGTATGTTAACTAATACCAAGGTGGGTGTCGGACGTCGGATCTCAGGCTAGGAGGTCAAATTAGACCTAAGTAACTTTCAGACTGGAAATCATGCTAATTCAAAAAAGTGAGAAGCAACACGTCCCATCTTGATATTCACTGTCATCATCCTGTATTCTAATGGAGCTAGGTATGTATATCCGGCATCCATACCTACAATTAAGTTGACACCCTATGTTATTTACTCAGAGGCGACAGACAGACCTCCACCATCAACTTTTCAAGATGCACCAACATCTCAACTCTCATAAAAAGAGAAGAGACCATCATAATCACATACACCACTACATCCACAACACCATATATTCAATTATATATAAGAATGGTATATAAACTAGCGGAGAATATTAAACAACAACAAACAAAAAGTATGAGTGATAGTGAGCCACCAACAAAAAGAGCATGTACCGATCACCAATCAGCTCAACTTGCATCCTATAAGGGTGAACCAATCGAATTGAAATGTATCAACACAGTTCGTACACTTGCAGCTGATATGGTCCAGAAGGCTAACTCGGGACATCCAGGAGCACCAATGGGTTGTGCTCCCATGGCTCATTTACTATGGTCGGCATCATCATCGGGCGGAGCAGGACGTAATCACAGTGCATCTAGTCCAGAGTGGTGGAATAGAGATCGATTCGTATTAAGTAATGGACATGCCTGTGCTTTGCAGTATGTCATGTTACACTTAAGTGGATATGAAGATTGTAGTATGGATCAATTAAAGAGTTTTAGGCAAGTTAATAGTACAACACCCGGCCATCCTGAGAACTTTTGTACTAAAGGTAAGTTATTGGTGTATGTGACATAAATATTTCGTATACTCTGCAGGCATATTGGCAGCATGTATTGCAAACTATACCGATATAGGCGTTATGATATTGGTGCGGTCAGTATGATCATATATAATTGAGCACAAGATGTGCACAAAATATATATTTTTTTGACACATCATGTGCATTGATGTGTCACCTCTAACATATCTTTGTTTCTCTTATCATTGTATAAATTCTCGACACAGGTGTCGAAGTATGTACTGGGCCTCTTGGACAAGGAATATCCAACGCCGTTGGTATGTCCATCGCTGCCAAGCATCTTGGTGCAACATACAACACTCCAGACTTTCCCAACATTATCAACAGTAAAACATTCGTCATTTGTGGTGATGGATGTCTTCAAGAGGGAATTTCTGGTGAGGCGTCTAGTCTTGCTGGGCATTTAGGTCTTGGTGATTTAATTGTCTTGTACGATGATAATCATATTACTATTGATGGAGATACCGATCTTGCATTCACCGAGGATGTTAAAATGCGTTATGAGGCATATGGATGGCAGGTACTGACTGTTGACGATGTTGCCCACGGACTTGATGATCTTCGTGCTGCTATTGAGGAAGGTAAGAAGACTACTGATAAACCAACTTTGATCAAAATTAGGACAGCTATTGGATATGGTTCTCCAAACAAGGAAGGGAAGGCCTCTTCACATGGTGCACCTCTTGGTACTACTGAAATAGAGGCAGTCAAGTCTCGTTTGTATGGTATGGATCCTGCGAAGTCATTCTTTATCGATGAAGATGTTGCTGCTTACTACAAACAGCAGGCTGAGGAGGGAGATAAGGCACGCGTTGCTTGGGAGGCAAACTTTGCCAAGTATAAGGAGGCACATCCTGAAAAAGCCAATGAACTCACACGTCGTTTCAACAATGAGTTACCCGAGGGAGTATTTGATGATCTTCCAACATTTGTGTATGGAAAGGATAAGGCCAATGCTACACGAAAATTCTCAGAGGCATGCATCAATGCTGTTGCAAGTAAGGTGCCAGAATTAATGGGAGGAAGCGCTGACTTAACTGGAAGTAACTGCTGTCAAGTTAAGGGAGCTGGTGATTTCCAAAAGGACACTCCTGAGGGGAGAATGGTTCGTTTTGGTGTCAGAGAACATGCCATGGCTGCTATCTGCAATGGTATGTTTGCCTACGGTGGTATGCGTCCATTCTGTGCTACCTTCTTGCAGTTTGCTGGATATGCACTGGGAGCCATGAGGTGTTCAGCTCTATCCAAATTTGGTGTAATCTACATCATGACACATGATTCTATTGGTCTAGGAGAGGATGGACCTACTCACCAACCTGTGGAGATGCTTGAGAGTTTGCGTGCCATGCCTAATATGAATGTTGTTCGTGCTGCTGATGCCAATGAAATGGCAGCTGCTTATCAAATTGCACTTAAGAGTCCCAACACTCCTACTGTTATTTGCTGTACACGTGGGACTGTTGCTGCTCTTGAACATTCATCAAGAGACAAGGCAATGAAGGGAGGATATATTGTCCTTCCAGAAGAGGGTGAGGGTGCTCCTGATCTTGTAATGGTAGCCACTGGATCAGAAGTCTGGCGCTGTGTTGATGCCGCCAAGGCACTTTCAGAGCAGTCAATCCGTACAAGAGTGGTATCTATGCCTTGTCAAGAAGCCTTCCTTGAACAGAGTGAGGAGTACCGTCGCAGTGTCTTGCCAGGAAATGTCCCAACGCTTTCTGTTGAGGCAAGTTCTGAGCATGGATGGCATCGTTTCTCCCATGCACAGATTGCCATGACAAGATTCGGTATGTCTGGACCGCTTGAACAGCTGTTTGTTAAGTTTGGATTCGATGCTGATAATGTTGCTAGTAAAGGAAAGGAGCTTGTAGAGTTTTACAAAAATCTGGGTGGAAATGTACCTGATCTGAATGCTAGGCCGTCATTTGTCAATTTCAAAGGCACAGGTCATTAAAATGTGGCTATTGTACTCTGATTTATAGCTAAGGGAAGTCAACTCAAGAACAATCAATCCATTGCTATGATCAGATCAAAACTTAACTTAACGTCTATTATTGTTGCACACAATTGAGGTCTGTTTGTATAATCTATACACGTAGTGTTTAACTTTTCACTACCTCACCATATATTACACCAACATATATTCCATTACTACACTTTGACTTGTCTCAAGACTTCACCTTCTCTTCAAGTCAGCTGCCGACTTCGGTCCTTCGTACTCTATATATGTGCCCATGAATTTATCATATAACATACAGTACTGTCCATAGTTGTAATTGAACTTTCTATGATGCATCTCATGATGCCCTACCGAATATTGAAACCACTGCCCAGTTACCAATCTTCTCGTCCATCTCCCGATGAATGTTAGATCATTCAGCCACAAATTGGTAGTATTTTCTGTACCAAACAAACTTCCAGATCCGACGAATGGCAATGAAAATTTGACATTGTAGGGACTGTGATTTAAACATGCCAATGCAGCATGAAATTGAATGAACAAAACAACTGTCAAGGCATGCACACCTCCTCCTTGTATTGTCACTGTATCCAAATTATCCTCCCATAATCCAGTGAAACCATATTCCTTTATTCTACTCAACCACAATACGAATGTCGGTAATAATATCTCGGCGGTACAAACAGCAAACCATGTACACACAACACCAATCATGTGTTCAAGTGGATGTTCATTACCTGCATCCAAATATCCCCTTGTTGGGAAATGTTGTCTATGATGATGTTTATGTACCAATGGATAAAATGATGGCAAGTGTAATATATGATGTAATGGAGCATATAATATATCCATTGATATGAACATTATGCCCAATGCAATAATTGTATTACTCAATGTAAGTTCTGTTAATTTCCATGATAATAAACTTTGATATCCACCCTGCCAACAGTAATGTGTCAATCTCATAACGAATGCATATTCATTAAATGAATTGAGGAATAGATAGATGTATGATCGTTTATCTAATGTAACATACCGTACAGGAGGTGCACCCTCCTCTCTTGTTGGTAACACCTTACTATTAAAACATTTTTCAATAAGTAATATAACTAAATGATCATAGAAGGTAACGCCCAATCGTATACATATAAAACCAAATAACCACAATTGTGCATTTGGTAAATTCCATGGATTCAAGTAGGATGGATTATGATAAAGATAATGTAAAACAAATGTTGCAGTGGCGGAGTCCAAAATTACTGATGATATTCTTTGTTTTGTCCTTGAGGAAATACCGGACGACCGCCGAGGCCGAGGTGCCAATATACTTGACATTGATTTATTACACATACAAACTGATACTATAAAGGTATATGGCTTCTACTATCACTCTCTTTTACATACCGTCAACAAACAACAGCAACAGATAGATGTAGAGCAAATTTCAGGGTGAGGATACCAAGGTCCAAGTTTATGACTCATGAGCAATTTGCAGAATCAAGCTTGTAAAAGCTATATATATCTCGCAATAACAATGACGGAGTACAATCATATTAATACTGATAAGCAATAGATGATGAAATACACAACAATCTCTGCCGCCGCTGTGGCACTTGGTATATCTCACAAAACAGATGCATTTACAGCTTTGCAAATTATTACAACCCCACAAAAGGTGCACCATGCTGCAACTTTAGATGATGTCGTAATATCAGAGTCAGAGGATGAAGTGAAAGCTGTTAACAGTAAAGACTTAAAGCGTCAACAGTTAAAGCAGGCTCTTCTTGGTCGTCTTGGAGATACAAATACTAACAGCGGTTATGATCCAGTTTTATGTGATCCATTTACTCAAGAATCTCTAAGCTTATCATCCATTAAAGGTCCAATCCTTGGAGGAGCTCGATCTGGCGGAGTACGACTATCTCTTACATCAGAATCTGGTGATACGTTTGAAGGACGAACTAATTCATATATCAATCTACTCGAACCTGCATCAGCGATATCAGAAGAGACGACGACGACTTCTCCCATCCTTTCCTCTTTAATGACTTTAACTCCACCTCCACTACGGTCAATCATTGCTAGTAATTCAGATGATGTAGAGTATGTACCAATGAGAGATTTATTTACAAGTCCATCGGTATCATTCGCGTACGAGCGTGGTTGGCGACAGGGATTTGCCGCTGCTGGCTTTCCTGGTGTAGATGAAGAGTTTGAATTAGCAACTGAATACTTTGCTCCTGTGATTAAACAGAAGAATGACAAGAATGAAGATACAGTATTGGTAGATATGTCTTGTGCAACAGGACTATTCACGAGACGGTTTACCAAAAGCAATACATATTCAAGAGTTATTGCATGTGATTACTCTGATTCAATGCTCACAGAGGCACGAAGAAGAGTAAATACTGATAGTGAGATTGCAGAATCATCTACTAAACTTGACCTTGTAAGATGTGATGTAGCCAAGATTCCAATGAAGACAGACTCTGTTGATGTATTTCATGCTGGAGCTGCGATGCACTGTTGGCCTGAGATCGAAGCATCACTCAAAGAGATTCATCGAGTACTAACTCCTGGAGGGAGGTACTTTGCCACTACATTCTTGGGTAACTACTTCTCGACAGTAGCGGGAGCTGAAAAAGCTTCCAATGGAGGTGCAGACGTCGAGACTAGTATGCAAGCTTTTCAATACTTTCCTAGTGTTCAGTATTTGAAGGATTTGCTACTTGATGCAGGTTTTGAGAATGATAATGTAAGTGTAGAACTTTTAGGCAGAGGTTGTGTGATTATGCGATGTGAGAAGTAAAAACAGTTAGCACCATTAAAGCAATATTAATATGTGGTTAGCAAAAACTACCCTTCTGTACAATGGTAGCCCACATCTTCTTTTGTACAAGTAGCAATCTTACAAGGTATGCACAGATGTATGCACTCTTTAGACAATTCTCATTTAGTTGCAACCACCTTTTCGGAAATCCTCAGGAGAAGAGTACACATCACAGAGCCAATCTTTTGTTGCATCACTTGACCTCTTCTCAGCCAAGACTTCTCTGAGCATATCCAATAGTTTGGTTGTGACAGGCCCGGGAGATGATTCACCGTGAGGGAATTGTACAAACAACTCTTCCTCTTCTTCTCCGTCTAATTCATCTGCGGGAGTTTCACTAGTACCAATACTCGACACAGGCACGATCTCCGCTGCAGTACCCGTCACGAAAACTTCAGCTGCATTTAGCAAGTCTGCAACACATACATCTCTTTCTGATACTTTGACTTCAATATTATCCTTTTCACCCATACCAGCTTCCTTGATACTTTGCTCCATAATGGGCTGTAATTCGTCTTTAAATTCGCTAGCCATTGTCAATACTGTATCACGAGTTACTCCAGGTAGGATTGTGCCTCTCTTTAATGAAGGTGTCACGATTTCCCCCGATTTTAGTACCAAGAATATATTAGCCGCACTTAATTCCTGCAAAATAGCCTGCTTCAGCCTAGATTCTGTTTTGTGATACGTATCGAGCTCAAGATATAAGTTATCGTGAAAGCCCTTTTCCTTGGCATCTCTAATGTTGTTTCAAGTTAGATATCAGCATATATTGTGAGCAAATATATAATATATAACATAAAGTGTGCAAAAAAAGAACAGCATGTATTCACACATACAACTTACAACAATGGACGCATAGTAACTGCATAATTACCACAGCACTTTACATTACCAGTACCACCCCTAGCAGCTCTACTTCTCCTCCGTTCTAAATGTAACTTCAATCCACTCATTGCCTTGTTTTTTCCACTTTGAAAGTATGATCCAGTTGGAGAAACAAAGAATAACATTGATATCTGTGGAGAAGCATGCAAGCCAAGCTGTTGTCCTGAACCTAATAACATTGGTCGGATATATAGCTTTGCACCACCTTGTGGCACTCCAGTTTCTTCATCCACATCAGGAGCGGGTGGTATTAACTCTGCATTCTCTTGCAGTACCAATTGTAATGCTCGCATGAATAACTCAAACGATGGTGGCGGTAGGCACATGGCTTTCGCACCATTACAGAACCTAGCATAATTCTTCTGTGGACGGAAAACAATTGCCTTGTTTGATGTTGGTGATCTACGACATGCCAATCCTTCCCAGATCTAACATGAATATGTATATGTACGTTCAGAGAAGATCGAGAATGAGTATAGATGAGAATATTGCAGTATGGTGTATTATATCAATCAATAGAACTTACAGTAGTTCCATAGTTTAGACTCGTCGTAGATGGATATAAAGGTAATGGTGTAGAATGGTAATGATTATGTGAATCCATTAAAGTGCCACTATCAGTGGCAGGGTTATAATGCTCGATAGTCCAACCCTTTTCAGGTGTAGTTGTTAAATGGATGTAATGATGTTCTTCTGGTAAATTTAAGTTCCATGGAAGTGTATTAAACGATACACCCTCTCGTGGTGGTGGAGGTAGCTTACGGTCACTACTATTGTTGTTGCTATTGTTACTTGCCATTGTTGATGTTGAGAAGGATGATAATTAAGATGCCAATGATTTGCATTCAATTAAGTACTCAAGTTGCATTCTTTTACCTTTCCAAGCAGCAAACACATTTATGTTTATGCTCTAAGAGATGATATCGTACTTAGGTGAATATATTATGAGATGATGAAATGACATCACCGCTAAAAAAACACATCATAAAGATATGGTATCCTCTTGAACTCCAACTCTCATAATTTTTTTCATTGCGCGCTATCAACTCTATCCATCACCATGGCAATCAAGTCTCTCCGTGTAACGGCGTTGTCCGTAGCTCTAGTTCTTGTCAGTACCTCGACGGCATGGTCATTTTCCTTTAGTCCGGCGCCTTTATCAAGACCATCAAGGCCAAAGCTGACAACTTCATGCAATCACCACACATCAGCATCATGCACCTTGCAAACAAAGTCTTCTCCTTTATACATGTCATCAACAACCGCCGAAGCTGCAGTAGAGACAAATGATGATGAAGATACACCACTTTTCGAACCATTACTAAAGGGCATTAAGCGCGATTATAAAATGCGATTACCTCTCTACAAATCAGATGTTACTGATGGTCTTAACAGTCAATGTTTAGCTGCTACATTATTTCTATTCTTTGCATGTCTAGCACCGGCGGTTGGATTTGGTGCATTATTTGGTTCAGTCACAAATGGTGCCATCGGTACAATGGAGATGGTTAGTTCAACAGCCATGTGTGGATTCATTTACGCATTGACATCAGCTCAGCCATTGACGATTATTGGTAGTACTGGTCCTGTCTTGGCCTTTGTTGCAACGTTAGTAAAGTTAGCCGAGAAGATGAATTTACCATTCTTACCATTGTATGCTTGGACTGGTCTATGGACTTCTGGCATCTTGTTTGCTAGGTGCGTTTATATTTTGTATTGTGCATATGTCATATGTGATTACTTTGCAAATATCTCCAACAATCATATTTCTGCTTTGATACTTTATTCTACACACAACTTATATGGATATGCCAATCTACAATCATACATGCATAGCTCTGTAACATCTGCGTCAAACTTGGTCAAGTATCTAACACGGTTTACAGATGAGATCTTTTCTACACTTATATCTTTCATCTTTGTTGTTGAAGCCGTGCAAAATATTGGACGTTCATTTACAGACCCTGCATCAACCTTCACCAAAGGACTCTTAACAACAATTGTTGCTGTTTCCACATTCTTTACTGCAAACACTTTGCGGGGGTTACGAAACACAGTCTACTTTAACAAGAGTATTCGCAAGAATGTATCAAACTTTGGTCCTACAATGGGAGTTTTAGCTGGTGCACTCATTGCCCGATCGGCAAGGCTTAGTCAAGGTGCAGCTGCCACTTTGCCAGCTCTTGCCATTCCCGAAACATTTGCAACAACTAGCGGAAGACCATGGCTCGTACCATTGATGGATTTACCCGTCTGGGCACGATGGGGGGCCTTCTTACCAGCTCTAATGGCCACAGTATTACTTTTCCTAGATCAAAACATCACGGTTCGCTTGGTAAATAATCCACAATACAGTCTTTCAAAGGGAAGACGCAAGGGCAACATGTTAGATGGAATGCATGCCGACATGCTCATCATTTCCATCTTGACCGCCTTGACATCTCTTGTTGGATTACCATGGCTAGTTGCAGCTACGGTACGAAGTATCAGTCATGTACGAGCCTTGTCTATTTTTGATTCAGCTGGCAAGTTGAAGAGTACCATTGAACAGCGAATTACTGGTTTGTCCATTCATAGTCTTATTGGGGCATGTGTTCTGTTTGATAAACCTCGGTCAGTTCTTACTCAAATCCCAAAACCAGTATTGATGGGCTTGTTCATGTTCCTCGGTACATCAGCGTTACCGGGTAACGAGATGTGGGAACGAATCAAGGGACTATTTAAGGATTCAAGTGTTGCACCAAAAGAAAGATGGGCCGCAGTACCCAGAAAAACTACCACATTATTCACAGCAATTCAAATTGCTTGCCTTGCAGCCATGGTTTATGTAAAAGAGAGTCCTATCGGTGTGTTGTTCCCAGTTGTGATTGCTTTATTGGCTCCATTGCGATTTGCCTTGGAAAAGACAGGTATTATTTCCAAGGAGAATATTGATATCCTTGATGTCGAGGATTAATTGATATAATCTGGGGACTGGGGAGAATAGAGCAGGCAGCACCTGTTATATATGTATGCACATGACATGAGAACGACGCATTTAAGGGTGGAGAACTTGCTGTTAGACCAGCGCAAAATAATGGTTCTACAACTTTTTCTTTTTATCAACAATTACTATTGTACATGTATTTTTCTCGATTCCTTTATATCAATCCCCATTTGCCCCCTTTAATTCTATGTCTTGGGCTTCTTTGCAGCTGAGGGCTTTGTATCTTTCATCTCATTCCAACGATCAGCGGCCTTTCCAAGGACGAACTGTTTAGAATAGCCTGCGTTTATAGCTTGTTGTAAACAACCAGGATCAACTTCTCCATCATTCTCCGCTGATGCTACTGCCTTTTCAAGGGCTGTTTTTGCAACCCCTTCCTCTTCTGCTGTGAGAGATTTTGCTTTTTCTGGTGGAGATTTCCTACTCCGCTTCTTCTTAGGTTCAACACCTTGAACCTTGTACACAGCATTAATGAAGTAACTCTTTCCTTTTCGTGTCTCCCTGTACTCTCTCCTTTCTTGAGGAGTAGCGGCAACTCTTTTGACGTCCCATCCTTCATGAGATATTATGTGCTTCCTTAGATCACGATAACAAGGCCCTGTCATGTGGTGATTAGGCAATGTTAACGGGATGGAAATCTTCTTGCCCGGAGTATAAAGATCCAAATCAGCCAAATTGATACCAACATTATCTTCTTCTTCTTCTTCTGCATTATTACCTCTTGGCTTCGACCCACAATCCCTATATTGACATCCTTCAAAAGGGATAATTGCTAATCCCGAACGATTTCTTGATACCTCTTTTGCCCTATTACCTTTTACACTTCCTCCAACAAAAGACATTACATGATCTATTAACTCAACAGATAACAGCCGTAAGGGCGAATTGTTAGATTTAATTCCCAAACCAAGCACAACCTTTGTGTTCTCAAAAAGTGCCATCTTCATTTGTGTTTCCAAGTAGTCGAACTTTTTAGTTGCAACAACCTCTCGATGTTTAGCAGATCTGTGCAAAATGAAGGTTAGAAACATCAAAGGCGATAACTTATTTCTCTCAAATAACTAACCAACTTACCCTGACTTCTCAGCCCGTCCATGCCATGGATTGTAATCATCGTGAAACCCTCCCATGATCATTTGTCGAAGGAATAAACCGAAGATAGCGCCTTCCATTTTGAAGTAAAAAGTAGTATTATGACTTATGATTTATGATTAATAGATGTTGTAGTTGTAGCTTTCTAAATTCGTGTAAGACAAGAACAGCAAGGGTTAGGACAATATTTGCAATATATTAAGGAGATCAAGCCTCTCTATCAACCCCAATCCATACCATATTACTTTATGGTTGTAGTAAGGTACGATTGTGCAGGAATTTATGTGATGAACACATGATGTGTACTACTGTATCCAAGCTCTGACTTATGAACAAACCGACAAATATCGTCGTCAAATAAGCATCAATGCCCAACCTCATCTCACCTTGGTTTGATATCGTCTCCAAGTAATTGTAATCTACTTCAACTTTGATCACTGTTGTTTGTTTTGAAATTCTCAGTAATTTGGGGGGGGTGTCTTTAGGTTATTTAGGGTCTACGTATCGACCTCGGTATCCTTAGAGGATACCCTACTATGAGAGTAGAAATCAGTGGTGGTTATTGTTTTGTAACTACATTACATATCGTACTCTCTAGAGAATAGAGTCTATTATATATAGATATGTGGTTTTAATGAGTGAATGCTACTAAGCACAGTATAGATTCATTGAGAGATGCAACTTACTAAGGCACAGTCAAATCATCGCCGCCGCAAAGTGAAAAGAAGTAGAAGTAGAAGAACATTACACAAACGATGTTTAAAAGCTGGATTTGCAATATGTGTCTTGAAAGGATTAGTTCTTCTTCTATTAGTATCATGTTACCTATATAAACAACTTACTACTCAAACTTTGATGTCTTCTGCTACTACTGATACTGATACTGTTCATGCCTGTGTCAGAAGAGATGACGAACAAAACCAATGCAGCTTACCTTATCCATGTCAACAAAGTCTTGAAAATGGAGATTGGGAAGAAATTATAGAGAGGCCAAGTCTATTTGGATATGCAGGTCGTTTTACTCATAGAGTTGGGAATAGTACCAAGCCTTTACCAGAGACTCTTGGTGATACTGGTTGGGCATCGGGTTGTTTATTGAGCGATGAATATAAGTTTGTATTTATTCATGTATTGAAGAGTGGTGGAACTGGAGTCAAGAAGTTTATTAAAGATAGTCTTTGTGGATTAGATGCAGAAATAGAGAATATAGATGGAAGCTACAGTCAAAAATGCACCAACATGCCAGCCACATTAATAAGAGCTGAAGGTTGCAAAAAGTCAATACGAGATCACCAGGATTACTTTCATTTCTCATTTGTTCGAAATCCTTTTTCAAGAATGTATAGCGCATACAGCATGATGGATGGCTTTCCACCAAAGAATGGAGTGAAAGGAAGACTTTCAACTAAAGACTTTTCTTTTTCTGAGTTCGTCGTGAACCCGTATGAGCGGAGTATACACACATCAATGTGGCCAGGACATTACGATCAACAATACCCCTTCTTATTCTCAGAGAAAGAAACGTGTCCAATGTTTGACTTTCTTGGTAGGCTGGAACACTTTGATGAAGATATGCGTAGAATATTGACACACCTCAATGCAACAAAAATGCTAGACTATATGAACTCATTGCCTGGCGGTACTATTAGTTCTGCAAACTCGTGGGGTTCAAGAAAGAAACAATCTAACGGAGGACTAAGAAAACAGTACTCAACGCCGCAAGTGATCGGACGAGTTGCTTCGGATTATATACACGACTTTCGACTTTTAGGATATGATATTGAAAATTTACCTGAGAAATGATCACCCAACAATATCCTTTGGTTAAAACTGAAGTTGAACTTCAGTTATGCCTGAGTAAGGGAGTAGTGGGTTGGGATACAAGTATTGACTAGTACAAAACGTACTGCAATTGGTCTATCTAACCCTATGTTTCTCACGCTATCAATGTTTTGGTTTAACAATTATCTACCTATCTACCATATAAGCAGTAATCCATTATTGAAAAAATGGCTCCTTCATTATCTCGAAAGGTATCAATGTCAAAATCTTTGAAGCTACCCGAATCGAGACCCTCTAAATCAACAAGCTCTTCCTCATAAAACCGAGAAGCTACAACTACACAATCTAACAGTGTTTGAGTGTTTGCTATATCCTCCATTTCATCATCCAGCTGCTCCATTTGCTTTGCATAGATTGCTGCTGCAACTTCTGTTTTAGGGTTCGCACATCCAATTTCATTGCAAAGCTTCTTGATCAGTCTCTCTCGAGGTGATAGTTTCTGCTGCTTTAATGATGATTTCTTTTTGTTTCCATTGATTGTCTTTAAAGCATTTTGATTGACTTTTTCATCTGCATCATCTTCGTCGTCATCGTCAGTAACAAATGCAACATTAATATCAATCGTACGGACTGGTGGTACCTCAAGCCCAAACTTCTCAAAAATGGGTAGTGATAAAGCCTCTCTGGCTGTCAAGCGCTTATTAGCATCAACTTCCAATAGACCTCGAATCAGAGTAGCAAATGGACTATCTGGAAGCGCATCTTTCTTCTCTTCAATTAGCCTAGCAGCTGCCTTATCACGATCCGCGTTTAATTCTCCAATCAATGATTCCAACAATACTACTCCTACACTCCATAAGTCGGAAGGCAGCCCGTACTTTTCTTTAGCGACAACTTCAGGAGCTGTATATGTAGGAGTGCCAATTTGACCTGGAAAATGCGCGTTCACAGTTTATGAAGATGAAAGAGAGGGGATAATAACATTTGTTAGTACATCTGGCTTAAAAGGCAATAATAAGGGCAAACTAAGGTCAAATGAAGTAGGCGATTCGTCAAGACTTTATACTGAACACACGAATTCATATCATAAAACAATACTAACACGGACTTTCCTGTATGAGTTGATCCTGGAGGAAGTACTGCATGAGGCCCATCGACAAACTTTGCAAGGCTAAAATCAATTAGGACAGGCTGTACTCTATCACCATCTTCCTCCGACACTGTAATCATAACATTATCGCTCTTGATATCTCTATGAATGATGTGATTATCATGTAAAAAGGCAACTGCTGAAAGTAATCCATGTGCAATATCTACACGTTGTTTACGACCAGCACTTCCCAATTGAACTACTCCTTTCTTAACTGCGTTTTTTAAATCGCCCAATTTATACAGTGGCATAGCCATGCATATGTTACCATCACCACAATCACCTTCCTCTCCAGCATCTTGAATATCTAACAATTGTACGATATTTTGATGAATATTGCTTCCTCTTAGGATGCGCAAAATAGATATTTCTCGCATCGTTCCCAGCTCCAAAGCTTCGAATACTTTAAGTGCTAGCTCCTCGCCTGCATATTGTATGATATAAAGAAAGTACAAATAGCAATTAATGGTGCACCTGTTGTGAGCAAATATATATGATACATGATACAACTTGCGACAACTTACCGGCATCATTATATACACACATGACATTCCTATGTAGATTAATTGAAAGTAGAAATGGATTCATGAGTATACAACATTGCATGTTCTCATACTTATAACAAATCATTGGATCTCAGTGCATCAAGTTAAGATTATCTCTATTGCAAAAAAAAGAACATAATATGATGTGGTCACAAATTATACTCACCCATATGTACCCTCGCCGAGGGATTGTGCCCTATGATATGTCCTGAGAGGAAGTGCCATTCGATTATGTTGGTAGCTACGATATATTGTTATAATAATATGTTATTAGAAAGTAGTTTAATTTATTTACTATGAGAGTACGAAAGGTATCTTTTTAGAGAGAAAATATCAGTGATTGAATATTGAAAAATTTAACACAATATGACTGTTGGGCATGATTGCTTATGATTGATTGTGATTGCAATACTCTATCTAAACAAGCAACATCAACTGATTGCGTATTTTATCAAAAACGGCTGAGACAATAGTGTTGGTATTGGTTGATAGGACTCCTCTCACATAATATTGAGTATAAACATTGAAAAAAATGGCAACAGTTATTGATACTATCAATGGTAATAGATTGCCCCCACAGGCACCATCATCACGCCATGCAAGACATAGAAGTACCTCCGCTGATCGAATTGCGGTTGGTACCGATAATAATAATGGCGTAGGCAGTAGCAATACGAAATCAAGCCGTAAATCCAAATCAGGCAGTAAAAGTAGAAGAGGTAGAAGTTCAAGTGATGGCGTACGTATGATGGAACAACGCTACCAACAACAGCAGCAGCAGTATTATTATGGAGGATATCAAAATCAGAATAATAATAACTATCCAATGCAATATCCAAATAATCAACCATATAGTGGACAACCTATCCAGCAACAATCTAGTAGGGGCATGCCCCCATATTCACAATCTGAAAGGGGTAGAGGTTCATCATTCGATGCAGCTAATGGTTATCCTATAGATCCAAATATGGGTGGTGTAAGTGGATATGGATCAATTCCACCACCGCCATCTCGTCCACGATCAAATTCCAAAGAATTCTCTGCAATGAATGAACTATCATCTGTAATTGGACGCAGTAGTAACAACGTTGCTCAACGTAGTCCAGTTAGTGGTGGTCGTAAGGGTGGACATCGTCGTACCATGAGTGATTCCATGGTTGGACCACCTCGTCAACAACAACCATTGACTATCCCTCCATATCAAGGAGGTGTTAATAATAACAATATGGTTGTTATGCCAAATCCAAACTATGGTGGTCCACTAAATGGTCAAGATAATCGTATCCGTGCAGATTCATACGGATCTCAGGGATCATACCATTCACAAATTAGTTTCCACGGGCCACCAGACGGTAATGAAATGGAAGCTATCTTAGCACGTCATAATGCCGAACAGGGATACAATAACAAGCAGAGTAGTAAACGCCCTTCAATGCATATGCGTCAAAATTCTGTTAATTTGTATATGAAATCATTCAAGGGTGTGAAACAACCAAAGACATTTAAAGATTTAATGTGGGGTGTATTATTCCTATTACAATTGGCCATCATGTGTATTGTGGGTATTAGGTATGGTCCTGAAGCGTTGGTACCTAGTGCTGAAGATTTAGGTGCCGGAGAAGGATTAGATGATAATGTTGATCTAGAACCATTATTGGAAGGGACTGAGGAAGGTGTGGATGATGCCAAGATTGTATTGGCATATCAAAACATTGTCAAGATGGCATACACATGTGGAGCATTTGCTATTATCGTTAGTGCATTAGCATTGGCATTCATGATGGCCATGAGTCGTCGATTAGTCTACGTCGCGTTAGTCTTGTCAATTGGTGTGAGCTTTGCTTGGGGTACAATTGGGATTGGAATTAGTCCCAAGAGCTTTGTACCCATCACGGGGATTATTGCATTAATGCTCACGGTTGGATACATGTTCGTAGTTTGGGATCGTATCCCCTTTGCATCTGCTAATTTGACCACTGCACTTACTGGCGTGCGGGATAATCTGGGATTGGTCGGTGTGGCATTCTTATATCAATTCCTTGCATTGGTTGCCAGTATCTATTACACCTTTACATTTGTTGGTCTCCACGATGCCATGCATAACGGAGATCTCTTGGGTAAAGTCAGCGACAATATGATGTGGGCTATAGACATTATACTATTCGTGTCTTACTATTGGACATATCAAGTGCTTAGAGTGAGTAGAATGATGTTGCTTATTGTTTGCCCCTATTGTGTCTTTGTTACTTATCAATGGTGTTTATTTCTTTGCAGCACATTGTGATTGTTACAGTTGCGGGCACAATAGAAAGCTGGTGGTTCCAGAAACCTTCTGCTTTACGCGAGACCTTCACTCGAGCTATATTTTATAACTTTGGATCTATTTGCTATGGGAGTCTCTTTGTCGGATTTGTACAGTTTCTCCGCCAAATTACAGAGGGCATGCGTCCAAATCATGGTGATTCCTCATTGATGTGCCTATACGAATGCTCTCTCTTCTTCCAAGAGCGTATAGTAAGCTTTGTAGACACTCTTGCTGACTCCTTTACACCCTGGGCATTTACATATGTTGGAATGTATCACTATGGACTGAAGGAGGCGGGCCATAAAGCAAATGAGCTCTTCGATAACCGAGGTTGGTCGAGGATTGTTACCGATGACTTGATTGCGAGTGTCCTTGCCATGGTTAGTCTTGTGATTGGTGGTCTTTGTGGTTCTTTTGCAGTTATTTTACAAGCTTTAGACGGTCATGGGTTGACAAGCTTTGGTCACCCAGTACTCGTTTCTTTTACGATTGGCTTCTTAGTTGGAATCGTACTGTCAACTGTCTTGTTTAGTATTATTGATAGCTCTGTATGTGCAGTGATTGTCTGCTTTGCGGGTAGTCCAGTGGAATTCCATCATAACCATCGAGAACTGAGCCACGAGATGAGACAATCCTGGAAAGAAGTATGGCCGGGATCTGTAGATTTGGAAAATGTCGGACCAGGTACATCACCCAGGACACGGCCTACTCTGTAGATTGGGAGGATGAGAAAGAAATGTGCACTAATGTGCTACAGCTATTTTGTAGATACCGTTTTATGTAATGTTGTGGTGGGTGATTGGAAACAAGTATTCGCTGAATGCAATGGTTGCAGTAAACCGAACTAGAGGAAATGAAATTGTACAGCTCCTTATGGTTGGGTTTAATAGAGATTTGCAACGGCATCAGAAAACACTCACGATACGATAACGCCCATGCATATTTTGGTTAGATAGATGTTAGAATCTTGCCAGTGCTAAGTTGACTATAGAAGAATTTACTGTTAGTTCGATTATTATAGAATCTTTCTTCATAAGTTGTTTAGATCTCAACCCCAACATTATCTATCCAAAGAAGCATCTCGTTCCAATACTTGCTGGCTAAACTTGACAAGGAAAACTGCCTTGTCTTTTCTCTGTGGCATCCCTGGTACTACATTCCCTCCCTGTTTTGTATATTCTCCTTCTTCAACATCTACACTGTGAGCAGTAACTCGTGCACAAAATCCTGCACCATCTAATACGCCTGGAAGATGCGCGTTAGTGGATTTACGAAGAAGAAAGAGAGATAATTATAACATATGTTAGTACTAGTGAGTTGCAAAGGCAATCAAATATAGACAGACCGAGTCAAATGAATGAGCCAGATCATCGAGACTTCATATTGAACATTTGAACTCGCATGACAAAACAATACAAAGGCGGACTTTCCTG
>Ga0075437_10879_pt1 | contig 32294 bp, 19 predicted proteins | sample MintriMetagenome_FD_74266 | JGI IMG/M metagenome (GOLD analysis project Ga0075437, IMG submission 74266) | Marine eukaryotic communities from Monterey Bay, USA to study complex ecological interactions - Minidiscus trioculatus and... | ecosystem: Environmental > Aquatic > Marine > Unclassified...
ACAATATAAATTAAACCAATCTAAAGTTGATTTATGTTTAGAAGAATTAATCGTATCCAAAACACTAGGTTGCGTATTAACCAAGCCGTAGATAATGGACGGCTTTCGATTTAACTTCGACATTCCATCTTTAATACCACTACCTTGATACTAATCCCTGATTCTCTTATATCTCTAATAGCACTATCGTCTCTAAGCATCTCATAACTTAGAAGCTCTTGGCAGTGATCTTGTAACAAATCTTCGAGTTATCTTCTGGCAAATTAATAACCAAATTCCCAACAAAATCCCCAGCCTGACCAGCAGGTGTACAAGTAACAGTCAACTCAGTAGGTTCACCACCTCTCCTATCCATTCGACCCACGGCATCATCATTCCTCAATGAGAAACTAGAGTGTGAATCCTTCGTAAAGGCTGCAAAGTAATCTTCAAATCCCATACAAACAGGTTTCACACTAAGTAACAACTCGGCACCCTTGGAATTACTAGCAACGTCCATACTAACTTCCCCATCGGGCACTGAACTCATTACAAATTCCATATCAGATGGTATACCCTCTGCTAATTCAATACCACCCATCATGACCGCATCGGCACCTAAATTCTCCATACCGGGTAATGCCGGACCACGATCACCACTACCGGCTGATTGTGAGCCACCCATACCTTCGGTGAATGCTACTTCTTCTTCTTTGTTGTATCCCTCTGGGAAGTAATCTCCTGTATCTGTGGACTGTTGTAGTGTGTGTAATGGGTTGAGTGTATTGTTGTGTTGTTGTATAGAATAGTTATTGTTTTGTATATCATCGTCAAAATAAGGCAGAGAGAGAACAGTAGATATAAGAAGTTAGAAGTATAGAATAGAGAAATACAATATCCTTCTTCTTCTTGCTTTGCACCTCCCTCGGTTCGTCGTTCGTTAGATGATGCAGATCATTTAGACTGCAACAACTCTGCACATTTTGCAACATATTTATCAACAACAAGAGCGAGTTCTCAGAGAGGAATAACTCAGCCTTTTGCAGATGTTTCCTTTTTGCATTGATGAGTTGTTCCTCGGTTCGTATCTATGTACGCATTTCATAGTCTCAACTGTCAGGTGTTGTTCATCTACTAACCTCCGTCTTCTCATACATATATATATATATACATATACCCAATCAACATAGTATTGCAAAAGGAACATTGAAAAAGAAGATAGAACTCACCCCCATTGTTTCAGATTTAGGCTTCCAACTACAATTATATCGATTGAAGATGATTTGATTGTATAGATATGTACAATAACATATACCAACCAATATTTGATGTATCAGAGAAAGAAATACATATGAGTTAAAGATACTAGAAGACTATCATCAATTTTAGAGTTCTCTATATTATGCACTTACGAGTTGCCTCCGAATTCTACATTGCCCTCCTTTCCAAGATTAAGACTCGTTGAACGGCATAATGTGCTGCCGCGACTGGTAGTAAAGGCGGCTGCGCCTGTGATTGCTGTTGATAGTAGGAAGGATCTCATGATTGTCAATAGTCGCGAAGGGGAAATGTTAGCAATCGTCATTGAGAAAAAAAGATTGAGCCATACTCATAGAGTTACCCGTAAAAGTATAGGTACATATTCTACAATCGATTTAGCACTTTAGTATATAATTAATACTATGATAGAAAGGCCAATATCTTGGGGTATTTACCCAATATTTCATAGTACTCTAAGTCATCAGTCATTTTTAGGCTTATCAACTATCAACTAACAATAAAATATCAATCACTAACGACGCGGCGCGGCTCTACCCCGTTTACTATACATAGTATTCATCTTCATCTTGCATATTGTCGGTTTTATCGGTTGTAGCATATCGACGGCGGCGGCTTGCTATCATAACATCTAAAGATACCAAACAGATATTGCAAATAAAAACCCAACCAATACACCCAAACAACACTAACAAACTAAACAATCAAACAATAACAATGGTAGCATCAGCAATCTTTATAACAGACCTAACAGGAAAACCCCTCATCTCACGTAATTACCGTGGTGATATACCATTAACATCTGCAATTGAAAAATTTACAAACTATTTATTAGAAGTAGAAGATGATAATAAAAAACCTGTATTTCATGTTGATTCGAGTGGTGATTATGTAACTGATTCGGAGGATGTGGGTTGTACGGGTGTTGGTGGTGAAACATTTGTTTATGTTCAGGTACGTTTTGTTGTTGTAGATTGTGTGCTGTTTTTTGTTGTATGTGTGGGGGCTGTTCGTTGGCAGTGTGTTGGAGAGTTGCCACCGGAGTAATTATATCTTATTGCGGTCTCATAGGACGCAGAGAGATATCAATATCCTTCTTCTTGCTCTGAACCTTTCCTCGATTCGTCGTTCGTTTAGATGTGCAGATCATTCACACTACAGCTTCTACACACATGTTACAAGTGTCAACTAACATTTGCATAAGTTGTACACATGCACAGAGGAACAAACTCAGCCAATTGTGCATTGTGTTCCTTCCTTTTTTGCATAATTTGATGTGTATTGTTCCTCTCGGCTCGTATCTATAAACTCTCCTACACATTCCATATCGAAATCAAACGTTGCCTGTTCATCTAATAACCAATGCTATCTCGCACATATTGCACATATCCAATCAACATCATAATATGAAGTATTGCAGAAGGAACACAAAAAAAGGAGAAGAGAACTCACCCCCATTGTTTCAGATTTAGGCTTCCAGCTACGAGTATTACCCCGATATGATGATGATTTGATTGTATAGATATGTACAATAACATATACGGGATATGATGTACAATAGTATCAGAGAGATAAAGTACATACGAGAGTTAGATTTGATACATTAGCAAGGTAAATTTTGAGTTCTCTATAATGCAGAATGCACTTACGAGTTGCCTCCGAATTCTACATTGCCCTCCTTTCCTAAATTAAGACTCGTTGAACGACGACATGGTGTACTGATCGATGTAGTAAAGGCGGCTGCGCCTGTGATTGTGATTGCTGTTGTTAGTAGGAAGGATCTCATGATTAATGATTGTCAATAGTCGAGGGGGAATTACAAATATGAGTGATGACATACTTTGAGGTCTATACGTAGACCCAAAACCCAAGCTAAGATCTAGCTCTGAAAGTTTAGCTACAATCGATTTCCTAGCCTCTTCATACCGAATTACTATGTAAGAAAAGCTAATATCTGGGTTATATACCCAGTCTTTTATAGTACTCTAAATGTAAGGGCTCATCAAATCTCAAACAACCTACTAACAATATCAAACTCTAACAAAAATCCGCGGCGGCTCTCTCCTATCACCACAGCTATCCAGTACTATCTAGTTACCATCTACATCTACACCTACCTTTCATACTATCGGTCGGTGCGTGGTGAAGCATCGGTACGGTACACAACATCTAAAGATACCACACTCTAAAAAACAGACATTGCAACGCCCAACACCCTCACAACTTTTTAAACAATAAACTAAACAACAATAACAATGGTAGCATCAGCAATCTTTATAACAGACTTGACAGGAAAACCATTAATCTCACGTAATTACCGAGGAGACATACCATTAACCTCTGCCATTGAAAAATTTACAAACTATTTATTAGAAGTCGAAGATGATAATAAAAAACCTGTATTTCATGTTGATTCATCTGGTGATTATGTAACTGATTCGGAGGATGTGGGATGTACCGGTGTTGGTGGTGAAACGTTTGTTTATGTTCAGGTACGTATTCTTGTGTAGATTTTGTATGTGGAGTATGGTGGAGTATTGTAGTGCAGGGGGGCTGTTTGGCAGTGTGAGAAAAGTAGGTGTATCCCGGAGTAATATCTTATGCGGTCTCACGGTCGTGGTAACGATTTGGATTGACGCATACTTCATGTTGTTGTGTGTGTGTGTTCGGCAAGAGGTTTCGGGCGGGCAAAGGGAGGAGTTGTGAAAAGTTGCTCACATGATATGCACATAAATTTTATCAGCCTTGAATTCTAACCCTCATAACCTCCCAACTACACCACACTCACCACACCAACAAATTAAAATAGCACAACAATCTCTACCTATGTGGCGTAACCTGTAAAAACTCCAACGTCGCCCTAATGTTAACCTACCTCTATCAACTAACAGCATTATTCCAAGATTACTTCACAACACTCAACGAGGAATCAATCCGTGATAACTTCGTAATCATATATGAACTATTAGATGAAACTATGGATCACGGATTGCCACAATCATTAGATTCAACTATATTACGTCAATTTATCACACAGGAGGGTAATCGTATGTCAGATGATTCTAAATCAAAGCCACCCGTGGCATTAACCAATGCGGTCTCATGGCGTGCCGAGGGTATTAAACATAAGAAGAATGAAGTATTCTTAGATGTTGTCGAAAAAATTAATCTACTGGTAGCTGCCAATGGTACAGTCCTACATTCGGAAATTCACGGTGCAGTGAAAATGAAGAGTTTCCTAAGTGGTATGCCTGAATTAAAATTAGGACTCAATGATAAAATTATGTTTGAGGCTACAGGACGGAATAATCAAGCCAAGGGCAAGTCTGTTGAATTAGAAGATATTAAATTCCATCAATGTGTTAGGCTGGCACGATTTGAGAATGATCGTACTATATCATTCATCCCGCCTGATGGTGAATTTGATTTAATGACATACCGGCTAGACACGCATGTCAAGCCATTGATCTGGGTAGAGGCCGTAGTCGAACCACATCGGGGTAGTCGTATTGAATATATGATTAAAACACGAAGTCAATTCAAAAGTCGTAGTGTGGCGAATAATGTTGAGATTATGATCCCGGTACCGCCGGATGTGGATAGTCCAAGTTTTAAAAGTAGTGTGGGTAATGTTACATATTTACCTGATAAGGATTGTGTGGTATGGACGATTAAGCAATTTCATGGTGGACGAGAATACTTAATGAGGGCACATTTCGGCTTACCTAGTATTAGCCGAGAGGATGCTGGTGAATCGGCCTCTGGCAAGGGTGGTGGTGGAGGTGGGGCTATGGATACCTCATGGAAGAAACCAATTGGTGTCAAGTTTGAGATCCCGTACTTTACAGTGTCGGGTATTCAGGTTCGATATTTGAAGATTATTGAAAGGAGTGGATATCAGGCCTTGCCTTGGGTACGATATATTACTGCCAATGGGGATTATCAGTTACGAATGGCGTAAGTTTTTTTAGTATGAAGTGGAAATGGCGGGGGTTATGGGTATGTAAAGTAGATTAAAACAGAAGTAATTAAACAGTTAAGTTGATAATACTGATCGTTATATCCTAGCTCTATATATATGTATGTTATCCGGTACATAGCTTCTGAAGTTTGTGCTCTGGCTGGACTGTACCTATGTGCATAATATATTAACTGTTCAAACTTAACATTATATTAGCTAGACAACATATACTAGGCGACACAACTGTGGGAGGAATGCTATTCTAATTTCTAACCTCTGATTCCACTCTCCTAAACCCCCTTGATCAAGCACTAATTACTCACTTTGATTTTGATCCAAGGCTACATCATCATCAGATATGAACACTCCTGTGCATAGACTATTCCTTGACATCGTAGGACTGGTGTCAGGCTGCTGAGAATCATCATCGTCACTATCTTCTACTTCATTGTTCAGCCTTAAGGCCTGTAATTTCATCGTAGAGTCCGTGAAGCTCACCTTATTCACTTTGTCGTTATTGTTCTCCTCTTCCAATTGAACTGCTCTTATAGATCTCCTAACTTCGTCTTCTTGTGAGTCTACTGATCCAATAGATTTCCTATGTCCTAACTGTGACTGCGGACCACTCTCTGCTGATGACACTGCCGACCCAAAGGTACTCCTCCGTCCACCTAAGGACCTTCTTTCAGCTGTTGATGCCCTCGATTGAGTGTATATTCTAATTGCGCTGCCGACGGTTACATCATCGCCTCCTTTGAAATGTACAGAGTACATCAAGGTGCCGAATATAGTTAACATGATAGCGAAATCATTAATAAAGATAACGGCTGAGCGGATGAAAAGACTTGCAGTTGGGTCATCACCCACAATCACCAGAATTGGTATACTAATTGCAAAGATTTGAAGATGGGAAACCATTGCCACCGCAAGATATCTCGACTCTGCAAACTTGGTACTGATATGACGAGTCTGATAACAAAGGAAGCATGCCCTTAGTAGAAGGAGTAGATGCCAACATGTAATTAAGGAGACGAAGATCTTCCATGTGCTTGAAGTGCAATAGCCTACACTTTCAAGAGGCTCGCCAAATATATCAGTCGATACTATAACTCTTGTCCAAGTCAGTGGATCAACCCCAGTCCATACTGCAACGATTATGATATCCACGAGTGTTATGAAACCTACCCATTTTAGGGTTTCTGTTTGAGTTACTGTGATTCTCCTCGTGTCGGCCGCTGCCTGGAAGAGTTTGTATACTCGAAGAATCTTGGCATATAAAGTACCGAATGTGATGGAGAACCCGACTGTGTAAAGCCACGGAAAGACGGCACAGGCATAGACTGGATCATCACCATCATTCTGTTGAACGAGGGTAATGATTGATGATGAAGAGATCAGACACCCCACAAGCACCAAATTCAAGAAGATGGCTTGAGTAGAAGAGGTATGATAATGTGAGTATATGATCATAAGAGAGTCATGTACCTATGCACATATCATATGCACATATTCTCACCTGCCATGCCTTGACCTGCTTACTAGCCCTATTTGCATATATCCAACCTCCACATACCAAACAAGCCAATGCATTAATACCAAAGAAGACATAACACATGGCAATTTCCCAATCGGGATATAGATTCAATTCCTCTACTACCTTGAACAATCATCTCCTTTCCACTTGGATGATTTACATACACATTTGCCAACTCGATCACTTGCCCCATGCTTCGGGTCACAGTTCTTATCACAATTCTCACCAGCAAAGCCCAACGGACATAACTTAACACTAAAGTATTTATAATCCAACAAGTCCAACGTAGCATTAGCAACCGATGCATACATCCATTTCTTTAACAATCGTGACTTTTCAACATCTAAATCATACCGTATTGGCCAAACAATATATTGTGTATTGAATTGTTCACCGGTAACTTCTAATGTTGGATCATTTAATGCACGATATTTTAACATTAATTCATCATCGGCATATAATTGACACTTGTCTTCCTTGAGATACGATATACAATCGAGTGGGGATGGACAATCGATATAATTCGCTGTAGGGAATTTAGCCATTACTACACTTCGTAGATATGTGCCCTCTGCGTTTCACAGTGAAGAGAGAGATTAGTAACATATATTAGTGCAGGTTAGTGCATATGTGTTAAAAAGGCAAGTCAAATATAAAGAGGCAAACGATACTAATAACGTGAACTTTCCTGGTACACATGCCGTACCAGTTTCTGATGATTGTAACTGTGTTAATGTTGTATAATCCTTCGTTAAATCATCATACTTCTCATCTTTAATAATCTTTAATGTAGACATGGTAGTACGTAGAAATGTCGGTGAGAAGTCCACTCTAGTCGATCGATCAGCATTACAATAGTAATCACCAATAATTAAATCAAACTTATTACAATCCTCAAGTAAATTAGGATTAGTCGTAGTATTGCAATCATTGGCAACTAAATCTAATGCATCACCATATTGCGATGGACTTTTTGATAATTCGAATGTTAAATTGTATCCATCTTGTAGTGCAAATATCTCAAGAGATTTTAATAAATCACCTTGGAAACCGGTATATGTATCTGTTATTTCGTTGTAGATTGCAAATGGTGGTGCTAGTAGTACACCACCCCGGAGTGTAATGTTGGTAAGTTGTTCGTTATTAATATCGATATCGTTTCCTTCTCCTTCTTGTATTTGGCGAATACTAATATCGGGCCCCGCCGAAGCCAATATTAATGGCAGAAGTACTACCGAGGCCATCAATACTGAATAGAGCATCATTCTTTATCTTCTTGTGAGCGCCTTTATCTAGCCATTATGGAGTTGGCTGTTTCAATACAGGCAAGCCAAAGTTAGAGATGTGACTGTGATTATGGATAGAGTTGACTTTGAGATTTGAGAAGCTTAAGACGACCCCTAAATAGAGTTTCTCATGCATGAAAACTAGCATTAGCAATTTTTTAGCAATTAGCAATATTAGCACAAAGGACGTGTAATCGTCTGTTGTGTGTGATTGGTATACCTCCTCTTGGCCGTATTATACCTTACCACTCGAATTGATGAAATTTTGTGATTATTATTCTAAACATTGAGTAGGGTATAAAGTTCTTCTAACAATTGTCAAGACCAAGATATTACACAAGCCCTGAAACATATCCATCAAGACTAACTCAAGATTATCCACGGCTGAAGCATCAATACCTTATAGATCATTATTAATCAGTTTTATTTATAGTATACGTCATATAGTTTAGTATACTAGTATCATGGACACTACTAAAGATATCGTCGATGAAGAAGATAATAATGTTGATGTTGCAACAGATGATCAGCCAGATGCCAACAACAATAACACATCACATATATCGTCAGGATTGCAACAAATAGAAGATGATACCAATGGCTTACCTTTACCGATGGGTATGGCTGAAGAAATATCGAATAGGGTCGAGCCACCGAAGCAAGTTGGTAAAGTTGAACAATTAGATGACGAAGACGATTTAGGCCCCGAGCCTCCTGCTTCATTGTTAGAAGCATCATTAAACGCTGCTGATCCTGATATTAACAATAAGATATCAGAGACTATATCAAACAATATATCATCTGTTAATGAATTAAATCCGCCTATGCCGTTCGATTCTGCGACCTTTGAAACACATGATGCCATTGCAAAGAAGAAGGCAAAAGATGAGATGAATCAAAAGCTGCCAGCTGTATCTTCAGCCCCACCCTCGAATAGAGATTCAATATACGAACCATCGAGGGAGATTATTGAGGGCAGTGAAGGAATATCAGATAATACGAATACAGGAAGAGGGGATACAAACAGAAGAGGATGGGAGGATATTGGCAGTAATGATAATGCTCGGGATATAGAATCACAGACAAGAGCTGATAATAATGATTCAGCGGATAGTGTTAATAATAATTCAATAGATACGGAAGCCAATGTAGAAGTAGTTCCAACATCAGCTAATCAAGAAGCAGGAGGAGATGCAGAAATACATATACCAGAAGCCTTTTTGGTTGAGGATATAGAGGAAGAGGTGTATGATGCAACTCCTGTTGAGCCAATTATACCTTGGTGGAAACAAAGACGGGCAAAGATATTCTTTGGTGTAGTGGCAAAGATATTCTTTGGTGTAGTCATTGTACTCGTGGGCACATTAGCAATTGTTCTTGGGATAGAGCTTTCACCTAAGGATGACGTTGTCGTGAATACTGTGATCATGGATATCACAGATGCCCCGACGGTTAGTTTAGCTCCATCATCAAGTATTGCTCCATCTACTTCTCCACCTACTATAACGTACGAATGCTTCAATGCAGATGATGGTGGATATGAGGGAGTTCTTTATTATGCAGTTCGTGCATATGTTGATCAAGATTGTGCCAATAACACAAAATGTTTCATTGCCCAAACATATGGTTGGCCGATGAACTCATGGTGTCTTGGAAATGTTACTGATTTGTCATACTTGTTTGAGTATATGGATACTTTTAATGAGGATATCAATGGGTGGAATACATCAAGGGTTACTAATATGATTGGCATGTTCTATGATGCGAGTTTGTTCAATGGAGACCTGTTATGGGATACCTCAAGCGTTACGAATATGAGAAGTATGTTTCGAGATGCCAAAGCATTCAATAAAAATGTGTCAAATTTTGATACCTCAAGAGTTACTAATATGGAAGACATGTTCTTTGGTTCATCATCATTCAATGGCAATGTATCGAACTTTGATACATCAAGCGTTACTCGTATGAGCTACATGTTTTATGGTGCCACCTCGTTCAACATGGATCTATGCTCATGGCAAGATAGCTTTCCATACACCGATGCGGATGATATTTTCTTAGACTCAAACTGTACTTATCAAGATGCACCGAATGAAACTCAAAAGGGACCCTTTTGTGCTTCAGATTGTCAATAAAGTGATTAAAATGGATGGTAAAAAGAGAGATGGTGTAGACATATACTGATCAGTAGACTCTCATAATAATAATATAATCTTGTACTTGTACCTAGCAAGCATCTATCTCACTATATTCATACATTAGCCGCGTTAAAGTTAAAGGATTGCTGCTGGCAAGCCAAGTAAGAGATATGTGACTTTAACTTTGAGAAGTTTTTAACACGATTGCCCCCAAATAGAGTTTTATCATGCATGAAAACATAGATTAACATGTAGGTATGTAGAATCAGTTGTTGTAATGTAGTACAGACCTGCTTTGTTGATATAGTTGATATAGCGCTTGGCCGTATCTAACACCTTACTACTCTGATTGAAAAGCTCTCGTAGAGTTATATCTACTTGTGATTTTGTAATGTGATATACATCTAAATATCCTAACTCTACGATTATCATCAAGACCAAGTGTTACTATACATATCGACCAAGATTAATCCACGGCTGCTGACTGCTGCAGCATATCACCAGGTATTGTATAGATCATTCGTTATTAGTTAGTTGCATTAGTAGTATATCCTGTTATTAGTTTATAGTGTAAAATCATGGATACTAACGAGGTTCAGAATGAAGAAAATGTTGATGTTGCAACAGATGATGATCAGCCCGATAACACTAATACGAATAACACACCATCAAATATATCGTCGTCTGGATTGCAACAAATAGAAGACGATGTCAATGATCTGCCTTTACCAATGGGTATGGCTGAAGAAATATCAAATAGGGCCGAGCCTCCCAAGCAGAAGATTGGTAAAATTGAACAATTAGATAATGACAATGGCCCCACGCCACCTGCTGTAATGTTAGAAGCATCCTTTAATGCCGCTGATATTGCAAATAAGATTACGGCATCTTCAAAAACACCTATTAACAAACTTAACAGTCCATTGGCCACGGCATTAAAAGGCAGAGCATCAGATATGAACTCTTCCTCTGAATTCACTGTAGATCTCACGGAGGCATTGCAAAGTGGCAGGATTAATCTCAAAGAAGCACAAGATATACTCGATTCGTTTAAAGATACATCTACAAACGCAATGGAACATACAGAACACATTAATGAGCTTAATCCGCCCGTGCCATTCAATTCTGCTAACTTTGAAGATGATGCCGATGCAAAGAAGAAGGCAAAAGATGAGACGAATCAAAAGCCTGTAGACGTATCTAATAATGAATTAGTACTTTCGAATAGAGATTCAATATACGAACCATCAAGGGAGATTATTGAGGGAGGAGAAGGTATGTCAGATAATACAAATACAGGAAGAGGGGGTACAAACAGAAGAGGTTGGGATGATATTGAATCAAGGGCGGCTCGTCGGGATATAGAATTGCAGACGAGAACCAATGAGCATGATAATTCAGCGGGTAGTATTAATAATGTAGATGCACAAGCCGCCAATGTAGAACCAATCTCCACAAATCAAGAAGGATTACCTGAGATAGAGGCATACTTGGTTGAGGATATAGAGGAAGAGGAATTGGAGGTATACATGGCTACTCCAACTCTTCCTTGGTGGAAACAACGGCGAACTAAGATTTTACTTGGAGTTGTTTTAGTTATTGTTAGTACATTGGCGATTGTTCTTGGGATAGAACTGTCAAAGGAAGACGAATTAGTCACTGTGGTGAATAACATTGTAAACAGCACGAATGCCCCAACTGTTAGTTCAGCTCCATCATCAAGTTCAGCGCCATCGTCTTCTCCTACTGAATGTGTCAACAAGATCATATCTAATTCACAAGAAATAGATTTGGTTAAGGATTTACAAGTTAATGATCCTCGTGATCCTAAGATAGCGGTAGATGGAAAGAACATGGCAGTAGTCGCATTAGATGGAAAGTATTACACTATGGATGTGTTTGGATCGCGTGTATATAATGGTCCAGCATTTATAATCTTTTACTTATTGGATAATATGAATGAATGGCAAAGAGTGCAAACTCCCATCCGCGTGGATGATGTGAGTGACAGTGATGGGAGAGCTTATTATTCAGTGGCTTTATCTGGCAGTACAGCTTTTATAGGATTCCCATATGCCAATGATGGGGCTGGTGATGTTCTAGAGTATAAGCAAAATGATTTTGACGAGTGGGAGAGGGTGGAAGACACTTTCGTTCATACCACCAATACAACCCAGAACTACTTTGGGCGTATTGTTGATGTCGATGGAGACTTAGCTTGTGTGAGAGAGGGATATTACAATCTTTTTATGAATCTTTATCATCGAGATGATGACAGCAAATGGGTACAGTTTGATGCAATTGAAGGAGTATATATATGTTCCATATCAGGAGATACTATTGCATCTGAGGATGGGTCAATAATTCAACTCTACAGTTACAATCAAGATCAGAATAAAATCGTCCTTATTCAAGAACCAATTTCTACTGAAGGTATTACTTCGATTGGCTTGAGTAACGACTACCTTGTTTATTTGGACTATGATTATGGAAAAGAGGAAAGTTCTGCCTTTCTCTACCATCGAAATGAAACCACTCAGCCATTTACTTTGACTCAACAGCAGCTCAACATTACTATTACTGGCCCAAGTAACAATGGAGTAGCAGCACTTGATAAGGATATTCTAGTAGTAAATGGTGACAATAATTCCAATACGCACATATATACATTACAAGATGGTGATTGGGTGGAAAGTATTACAATAGATGAATCATATGATAATATCAGAATCTCTGGCCGGACTCTTCTAGCCACAAAGAACAACAAGACTTCATTGATGAGTGAGATTTACTCCTACAATATTCAAGTGTGTGCACAAGATATGCCTACTCAGTCACCTACATTATCTCCATCATTGCCTCCAACCTTGAGCTCGTTACCAACTTCAGCATTCACATGTTTTGATGTAGATGATGGTGGTATATATGGTATTCTTTACGATGCAGTTCGTTCATATGTTGATCAAGACTGTGCCAATAATGAAAAATGTGAGATTGGTCAAACGTACGGCTGGCCGATGAACTCGTGGTGTGTTGGAAATGTTAAAGACATGTCATACCTGTTTAGTGGCATGGATACGTTTAACGAAGATATATCAGACTGGAGTACCTCAAGAGTTACTGAAATGTGGGGCATGTTTCTAGGCGCCAGTTTATTCAATAGAGACCTATCAAACTTTGATACCTCGAGTGTTACTGGTATGAATGGCATGTTTTGGGGTGCAACAGCCTTTAATGGTGATTTGTCAAGCTTTGATACATCCAGTGTTACTAGTATGTACGAGATGTTCGAGGGTGCCAGATCTTTCAGTGGACAAGGTATATCAAACTTTGATACCTCAAGTGTTACTGATATGTCATTCATGTTCAGTGGTACCACTTCCTTCAATCAAGATTTATCAAACTTTAATACCGCGAGCGTTACTGATATGTACAGCATGTTCTATGGTGCGAGCTCTTTCAATGGTGATGTGTCAAACTTTGATACATCAAACGTTACGGATATGCGATTCATGTTTATGAATGCTACAGCCTTTAACGGTGATGTATCAAACTTTGATACCTCGAGTGTTACTGATATGAACAGCATGTTCTTGGGTGCCACTTCATTCAACCAAGACCTATGTTCATGGCGAGATAGCTTTCCATACACCAATGCTGCTGATATCTTCTTAGACTCTGGCTGTACATATCAAGATCCGACAGAAGCTCAGAACGGTCCATTTTGTGCTTCTGATTGTACCTCATAAGACGACTCCCCAGCAGCCACTACTGGGAACAACTTTGGTTAGAACGTAAAAGTGAGTTATATAGTTGTCTAATCTAATATACAACCAGATCATGATGTAGCTTACCTCTTTCTTCTCCTCCTCTTTTGTTGTGCACATCTTGTGTGTTCATTTTTAATTTTCATGTAGAGGTGAAACTCCTTTGAAGAGTTCCTACTTGGTGGTATCCTTAAACTTCTGAAATAAATAATAAACTACAACCACCACACAACTAACTCTCGATAAGAGCAACTAAGGAAGATGACAGTCCCTACCACCTTTTGGCGCCTAGCAGGAGTTTCGTACGTTCAGGTATGTTGTTAACATGACATTGTATCAATTTTGAGTGGTGGGATTATTTATAGAGGTCCGCTGAAGTGGTAGGCCAATTTACTTATCTCTTGCAAATTTTTGTGGTTGGAGTGGTTGTGAAATGAAAATTAATACCATTTGGTATATCAAGACGATGGTATATCGAGGATTAGACAGTGTATTTAATTGCTCGGGAGGATGGGGTATCAATTGTTAGAGGTTGTGGTGAAGTTCGGCAGAGTTGCAATATAAACTTGGGCGGATATGAGTCTGAGAAATTAAGAACACGAGAGGGTTTTTGGCAATTGCAAGGTATCAAGAGGAGAGAGTGTTATTGAGGGTTTGCTGATATTAGAAACAGAGAGATTTATTATTTACTTGTGTACACCTCTATCCACGTCCAATTTCTAACAATTCCATCTCTCTAATATATCTAAATCTATCTCCCAACAATAATAAATTACAATTGCAAATACAACACATACTAATAACACAAACAAACTAACAAAACAAAACAGTACGTAACAAAAGCCTCCTCAACAGTACGAATGGCATTAAAAGAACCTGCAAAGTCTAAGGCATTGGCACAAGAGGCATTTGGATATAATAAGTCGGTTTGGGCAGCCGGTGAGCAGGGTAAAAAGAGTATGGTTGGTACGTTACGGTCTAATTAATTAGGAGATTGTTTAGGATGGTATTATGATTAAATGAGTATATTTTGGGGGTTGGAGGGGCTGTTGTATTGGATTAGCCGTTGAGGGTGAGGTTCCGGAATAGTTTAAGGGTGCCGTTTGGGAGATAGTTGTTAAGGTGTAACCGTCAAGGGTGTGTGGATGCCACAAGTTTGTATGAAGAGATTGGATGGGTCGAAATAATAACTATTTAGATCATGTGCCTTTTTATGCTTTTTTTTCCTATACCTCTCTTATATATATCTTGTATACTCTCCAATAAACAAATGGGGAATGAACAGGTCAATTAAAGTAAACTGATTATAATGTTTTGAGGGTGTAGAGTTTTTGGGGTGGGGAATGGGGATTAATGGATGGAGTTTATTGAGTGTAGTTGGGAAGTATTATTGTTTGATTTATCACAAGACGAGATGAATTTAATAGTACCCTCAACTTTGAACCAAGGCCGGTCATACCCTTATATTTCGATCACTGGCAGGTAGGAGAGAGGTTGATAATAATTACTATTTAGCAAACTTTACCCTATTATTGATATTCGTTTAAAACACATTCTATACAACTTTTCATTTCTATCTATTATAATTATTCTATTTCAGACATATTATCCGCGGACGATGAACCTCCAGACATTGAGTTCATGGAATGCATTGTGAATATACTCGGTTTCAACATATCATCGTTCTCCGTCGGCGTGGGGGATAACAATGGTGCCGAATCAGACGTTGCAGGATGTCGTTCTGTTGTTGGCAGCGGGGGTGGAGGTGATGATGGTATGGAAACTAACAGAGGCGACTTGGGTGCATCTGTATTGTTTTCATCATTATCGTCATTCCCTTGAGTTGGTATTGATTCACCATTGTCGGGTGTTTTATCTCCGTCATCATTATTATCCTCACCCGAGGGTAATGGACCCCCTTCTTCTTCTATTGGCTGCTCTAATATATCACTTGTCAATAATCTAGCAGTTGATTCATCTAATAGTGTACTTTGTAATAGCAGAGCTGTAGCCTGACGTAGTTCTTTTGGTGCATCCATTGCCAATAGTTGCTCTTGTAAAGTCTTCCGAGTACGAGGAGTGGTGATTGTGTCGATATCTTCTTCTCGTGTTGTTGCCGTTGGTCTTATCCTTGACACTCGTATCGGCGAGTGTTGCAATTTACCTTCTTCGGCTTGATCAAGAGCATCTACAGTGTTAATAAGAGGTTCCATGGGTTCAGTAGACTGATATGTCCGAGATGTGGCAGCGGGTTTGAGGCGTGTACTCTCCTCAGAAGAGCCACTACTTTCTCTCTCCTCGGATACGATCATTGATTCGTCTACTCCGTTTTCAATCAAGTCTTCTACATTATCCAACAGGGATTGTAACGCCCCGGTCGAATCTGATGCTCCCAACTCTTCATCTTCTTCTAATACAGTCGATATTGAATCATCCGATTTGAGCTTGGAAGCACGTTCTTTTGCTATCCTCTTCTTCTTTTCCTTGTGTTGCAATATAAGTTTCAAGTCATGAACGAAGTCCCCAAGTGCCATGTTATCACCGAACTTGCTTGTATCTTCCACTGGACGATATCCTTCTTCCCACTCCTCGACGGGGAAGCAATAAAAGTGTGCAATACTAAACCCCAACATTTCTAAACAGATTAGAAAGTTTTGTGCCTGCTTGGCCCAAGTTTCGACTTGTTCCTCGTCGTCACCGTCATCGGCCGGACGTACAGCCTCACCACCAGAACTAAGAAGGTCGGTAGCATTGGCTAGAAATGATATGGTAATACCCTGCCAAAATGTCATGAATACTACGCCTCTATAATGTGGAGTGAGGGTGAGTTTAAGTTGAGAGATGGATTAGATACACATGATATGCACATTTGAACAAACAACAATACACTCTACTCACTTGATACATAAGAACTTTGGAAACGGACGGCACCTGTGTTATTAACAGAAAAGAAGGATCGTCGGTGAGTATGCCACTCCGTTACAACAACTCATTACATACCAATATAGTAAACTCACCATGATAAATCTTCCTGAACGGCATGATAAAAGTTTAACAATCCACTAAATGCCAAGAAGACACTAACATTCTCCAATATAACAATATAAAATTGTGGTGATCTATAATCCAACATACCACCACTACCCTCACTTGGTCCCTCATCCGCCATGAACATTGGTCCATAGTAATGACACTTCTTTAATACAAATAATGTTGCAGTTAATAACGGTCTCAGGAATACAAATTGCATAGCACAAACTTGACATTGTAACAATACATCATCGGCCAATTGACGTTTCTCATCTTCACATTCAATACCATGTCCCAAATGTTTACGACAGCATCCAAAACATCGTACCGGTGGTGATAAATGATCAGCATGTTTGGCTAATAAACTAACTACCGCATTACGATCACCTTTCCCCAATACGGCTATACAGAATGATAGAAATGTATATATGACATATGCCTCATACATATCTTTTAATATAGCCAAATATCCTTCTATACTTGGTATAACTAATGATAACCATGATGTAATTGAATAGATTGGACACATCCATAATATAGCTAATATTTTTCGTTGTACAGGTGGTTGATTAAATGCACGTAGATGACTTGTCATATGCCACATGCTAATTAAACATCCTAATAATGTAAATGTTCCCGCTAATTGATATATCATGAATGAATTTTCAGTAGAGAATTGATCTTGTGTAGTGCGGATGTACGAGGAGAGTGTTGATTGGACTGATAATACTTGATTATTAATTTCATCTTGTGCATCTCTGTGTAAGTTATGTGTTTGGGGTGTAAGGGTGTGGATACGCATACGTTAGTTAACATACGCGACAATTACAATACAATACACACGTACTACATAAGACAGATATAGACTCACCCAACAGTCTCATCAATCTCTTTCTTGGTTAAATTTAATACACTTTCAATTTCATATTTAGTCTGTTCCATCTCTAATGTAACTCGCTGTTCTCGTTCCATTTCATCATCTTCTAATTGCTTCAATTTTAATAATACATCGTTATTGGATACTGAATTTGCAAAGTGTGATATGACAGATGAATGATTAGTTAATGTTTGATTAATGTTTGATAATAGTTGGTTATGTTTTTGTGTGGTGCTTGATAGTTGTGATATGTTCGATGTGGCTGTTGATAGTTTAGTTGAGAGTGTAGTTAGTTCATGTTGTAATTGATAAGAGTAGTATAAGCTCGTTATAGTTAATATTAGTAGTGGTAGGAGTATATACTTTGATAATGTTGATAGACATGAACCATTTGTTTTGGTATTCTTCTTTTTTGATCGACGTTTGTTGTTAGAGTTGGAGAGTGGTGACTCTTCTCCGCTGCCTTGACTGTAGTGATCACAATAGGCTGTGTCTAATAAAGCCTCCTCCTCGGTTGTATTGCTTCCGTAGCGTCGTATCATCGTCTATATTGTTGCAGTAGTAGAGCAAACCTTGCAACTCCTATCTACATTATTAAAATGTTAATGTTGGTCACCGGTATCCTTTATGGTATCCTACCCTACTCTAGTCTCTCGAGTACTCGCTCGATCGCGCGGCGCGCTCTGGCATGACATTCACTCTTGATCTCCTCTGGCTTGAACTGACTTGGCTTCCTTTCTTGAGTATGATAGCTCAAGACTTCCTTATATGAACTTGAGGGCTAGTTATTGCAGTGATAAAGTACAGGTATTCTACGAATGAAAGGGAGAGCTAGGGACGAACATAGAAATAGAAGAGAAATGAACATATGATATGATCACTTTTGTATTTATATTATGATATGTACCCATACACTCTGCTTATCTATCTATCTATCTATCTATCTATGCTTCTTCTTATCACCAATATACTTTCCATTTGAACCACTTGCATTCCCACTCACACAATTCAGACAATCGGGATATGCTAGGAGTAGGAGTAAACGCCATACAATCGCAATCCGTTCTGCTTCGTATCTCTTTATCTCCTCCCGCCTCTTGGCGGGGACACAACACTCCTTGATATTATCACTAGTCAAATGAATTGGTAGATCCCCGTCTTTGTTCGCTACTGTAACTAATGACATTTGTTTCTCCAGCAGATAATTTACTACGTCGAGGCCTCCCCAATAAATAATCACTACCTTGAGGTTGCCGAATGTTCTTCTCTGACATGCCCAATGAAGAGGAGTGTTACCCTGTTCGTCCCGATGATCTAGCAACGTATCATCCAATTCTACCATATACTGAACAATATCCGATGAGCTGAATCGACATGCTAATTCAAATGGAGTCTTTGATTCGTCCCTATCAAGGATGTTGATATAGTCTGGGTATATCTGAAGTAAAGCTTTGACAGTATTCAGTTTGAAGCCCCTTCTTAAGCCATCACATAAGAAGTATCTAATATCCAATACATCCATCTTCCTTCGGCGGGGGTACCGTTCAGTTTTGATAGCTTTGCATATTTTGTATGCATCGTCTGTGCTAATTCTACTACCGATGGTTATACGCCACAATATTCTATCGGTCTCGAATGCCAAGAACAATTTCAGTATAGAATTCAATGAGAGTACATAATAGACAGCATACGGCTTATTCATGTGTAATTCACGGCATATAACTAAGTAACATGCAACCATCACCTTCAGTATATCATATTGTTTTTTGAATTGTTGCTTCGTCTTGTCAGATACTAGTCTATATGCTGTAGAATCTTTCTCACATTGTTTATGAAAGAATTTAATTAGTTTTGTTAGTGATATTTCTGCAACGATTGAAGGCAATAGTTCGAAGAAGGAGGTAAGTTGACCTCTCCGCCACCGCAGAAATGTTTCAATTATTATTGCAAATCTAACTTGTTCTAATATTGTGCAAAAGGTACATTTCGGTTTAGTAGACATTCGGCCGATCATACTCATTACAATATCTTTCATTTTCATAATAAGAACTTTGGTACTAATCGATTACTGCTAAAGTTTCCTAGGTGTCAGATTGCAACTATTAGAGTATATGTTGATATGGGTTCTTGGTCTTTGCAAATTTTGATCTACAAATCATCATAACCGCCTACTTAAAGAACACTGCAAAGTCGGAGTACACTACTTGAATGCCCAGAAGCGGTTGAATGATGCTATCAGACCGCTGCCGCTTATAGGCATCTATGTATTTATGTAATATGTTGCCGTCCACAAAATATGTACCACGAGAACTTAATCTGAAATCTGAAAATTATGAACAAGTTCTCTGTAAAAGTTTCATTAGAAAACATGATGAACTATTACCATACTACATATCTCATTCATATGACGACCATTGCCGCCTGAATATATATAATGCTTATTATATATACTAAACTCATATAATGATATTCTTTACATGTTGTTAATTTCAATTTTGAGCACATCTTATGTTCGAGCATTTGCAACACAAACAACAACCAATACCTTGCCTACTAATCTCAATACAAAACAACTACACAATAAGATATCGTTTAATGAAATATCGATCGAAGATGGGAAAGGTATTAATAGCGATGACCATCAAACAACAACAACAATCGGCGAGCGTATAAAGTGCGGTGAAAGTTTGATACAATTAGAAAATCTAGCAACAACAGACGAATGTAAATTGTTAGTTAATAGATGCATTCAATATGCAGATAACATCACACCTACGCGACAATTGGACAAGCCTGGATTGGTACGAATACCAACAATAGAAGTATGATACATAAAACCAAAGAGTGTTGTTTGGTGGATATGTTACACCATTCTGGTGTGGCCGCTAGTTTTTAGTAGTAGTAAAGGGGAGTATTGTTTAATTGTTAGTGATCAAGCATAATGGAAGAACAGAAGAGATATTTACTGGGGTTCAATTATAAACATGATGTACAAGAATGATAATTGCAATGGGAAAATGTGCCGTTGGAAGTACTACACAGTATATAGCTATACATTTTAAGACGAGAACAAGAGACGGTACGTATCCATTAGACAATCATATATGAATCGGGTAATGAGAGAGGTAGTGGTACATCAAGATGATAGATGGGCATGTGCATAAAGTTTAACACAAGTGCAGCAGCAACGGGTGAGAGTTGTTGACGAGAACGTACTAACTGTTGTGGTGGTCGAGGCGGGGGGAGAATTATGATTGGATTGTATCTCCCTCGAGTTTAGATGAGACCCATAGTAGAATGAGAGAAGCGAGGGTGATGTATATGGAAATGTATGTAGTACAAGAGGGATGGTTTTGGCAAGGTCTCGATCCATCGGAATGGAGTTATTATCAAACATCACTCGGTGTACACAAGTAGGGGAAGTGAGAAGCAAAATTTTGCGACAGGTTCCCCCCTTATCGAGATATGGTATGAAATGGCAGTAATAAGTAAGGTATGGCAGAAGGTAGTAAGTTGATATGGATGGGGATTGTGGGATGACCCGGATGGCATGTCAAGTATGTCAAGGTACATTCAAGCAGTCATATGAAATACAGACGAGTATGCCGTTGTGTCGACAGTGAGGAATATCGAAGCATCAACAGGCATCCGTGAGTTGATGAGTATGTGGATGGTGAGATGTGAGTTGTGTGGGTGTACGTGTGGTATCGAATGCACATCAAACAATCATATGTCATGAGTGAAAAGAGGAGATGATGGTAATAGTAACACATGATTGGTGAGGTATACAAGATAGTATGCACGTGAGATGATGAGATGAGTAGGGTGGATCGACTTGGATCCCAGAGTTTATATCATCGGGGAAGCTCCAACGCCACGTCAAGGCGTCGATCATGTTAGAGTTGGGTAGGATGAGAGAAGAATATCAGAGGAAGTTGCCGAGCACGCTGGGTGAAATCTATTTGTTCCGGATGGCCCCAAAGCCAAAATCCACTGGGAAAACTGTGCCCTATTTCTTGGTAGTGATCAGCATTAAACTTCAATAACATCGTCAAACAATCGAGGAGGGGTGGTGGTTGGGTAGTAGTGGGGGTACAACAATGATACAAAACAAGAACACATGAGAAGTCTATATAACGGGCAGGCAACCTGCGGTAGGGCCCTACCACAAGCTGCCAAGATTAAGGATTATCTATACTAACGGCATCATCGAACAACATCATATCAGAACTGCAAGTGTAAGAAAGAAGAAAGTTGACAATCCAATACATCATTCAACATCTGGCCAGGATGAGAATGAAGATTGGATTGCCGCAGAGAATAAGAAGGACGAAGAATGTTAGATCATGTTATATCGGTAACAACAGCATCAACAACACAGGACTTACCTTGGGGGGTGAACAGATAGTAATCCGTACACCCCCTAAATCACCAACAAGAAGAGATTATATATATACCGACAATAACTAACCGGGTTTAGGTGGCCTTGATCGAAGACGACCGCCTCGACCACCTCTCCCACGATGCCAAACTGCAGGAGGGTACTCCTTCCTTGGACGACGAGTACGTCGCTTAGGTGGCGTCGGAGGAGGCAATGGAATATCTTGATCAACACAATCAATCGGATCGGCAGCACCAAAGTCGATAGTAGATTCATCATCATCACTATCCTCGTCATCGGATACGGCAACAGCAACAGGCGGCGGTAGTGGCTCCTCCTTCTGTTCCTTCTGTTTGACTCGATTGGATATATTAAGAATGAATAACTTGATACCGGTATACAAGCATACAATGCAACCGAGTAAGGCAACTGCTAATCGACCGATGATTCTCAAGACGATACTAATAGGCAACTGGATAAGACATGTCACCGAGGTATACATGGCAGCCTTATAATCAATAGACTGAACCAACATGATGCAAACATGGATCAGAAGAATCGTGGTATAACAGATGAGGTAGATGAACTTCTTCATAACCCAAGCAAGGATCATCCAAATAGAGTTCAAGTTACGGGTAGTGGCAGAATAGAGAATGCCTTTAGCAGTGTTCATAAGTTCACCACCGCCACCAATGGTACGAACTCTGGCGGAATGGAGCATGCCTCCTCGACGATTAGTATGAACACCACCCCCGTCATCATCATAATATGTCAGTGCGAAGGATATCACAACGAACAGCCAACTCGTGATATTAATCAATGGACCGGAGGCTCCTATCACGTCAAGGAAGGTAAAGGCAACCGACAGCTGATATTGCCACATTCGGAGGAGGTAGTACGTTGTTGTCTTCAAGCACATCATCAACATAACAACACCACAAGCCTGCCGTACACTGATAAGGCAACTTGGTATAATCATCGTACACTCCGCAAGAACTTGAATGACGACTGACCAATTAAACGATACCAAGATCAACATCATCGTGATAACAACAATTCCCATCAAGGGTACGATTACCATCAGCAGCAGAGTGAGGAGGAATGATTCAGTGGTAATGTTATTGCAAATGGTAGTGGCGGGGTTGAATTGGTAGACTCTTCCGACCAAGGAATAACTTGATCCCCTCAAACAACGAGTCGGTATAGATTGCAATGCCTTCGTGGTGTATGTTGTGGTATAAACGAGGCAAGTTCCAACAACCAAAGCTTGAAGTATAGCCCAGAAATCGAGTAACACCATCAGAACCGCAACCATCACGAGTAACGGTGCACATGTCATGAGTAGAAAGGCAACGAGGAGGCTGTGTCGTTCATGTTGGATGTGTTGTAACCCCGAAGATAGGCATGCTAGGAGAGTACCCATTAAATTGAATGGAACATAAGTCGAATTAGTTTCATCACTCGTTTCTTGGGATTGGATATCGTCGGCAGATCTTGAGGCAAGGCTGGCATCATCAATATCACCCAAGGCAGTGTCGGCTGTCTCAACATCAGAGACCAAGACAGTTTGTTTCGAACTGGCAGTGCTAATGAACATCAAAGTAGAGCCGACCAAAGTAAGAAGGATCAACCAATCAATAACCGGCAATGTATCCACGATGTAAGCCAATGAAGTAAACACCATCGGTAGGAAAGAAATGAGGCATGGCACAACCGATAATGTATCCACAATGCCAATCAACGAAGTAAAGACCAGAAGTAGTAAAGCGACGAGGCATGACTTGTACGGTTCAATAGATACATCACTTGAATTTGAACCATCCACAATGGCAGTGGAAACATCAATCGGGACAGTCAACTCATTAGAAGCAGTAGAGGATGCCATGTCCAAACGAAGATTAGAAGATCCAAGGGTTGACACGGCAAGTTCTTCACCCTCGACAACCCCATCATTGCCAGCCAAATTAACATTAGAAGAAGTTACAAAGATCATATAAAGGCACTTCATCATGACGGCAATGAACGAGGAAATCATTTGGTAGTTGTACTCGAGTATCACGGCTTGAAAGATGGCCAAGCAAAGGATGGCAGTGCCCGAACGAATGATGCCACATCCAAAGGCAAGCAAGATGATGCCACATCCAGTCAAGACGAAGTTCAAGGTATTGGAGTAGTAGCTTGTCTTGTCGTTAATCTCAACGAGTGTATCTTGATCATTGATAGTGGCAAGGCCAGTAGAGGAAGCTACGACGAGTTCAGAAGAAGTGACCACAAGACAGGATTCAGTAGGGAGTGTTAAAAGAAGGAGATTGGCATCCTTGACGAAGCCATCAAGGGTATCCAAAGAAGCAATGTTATCGACAATGGGTTTCAATTGACCGATCGAAGTAACAACGAAGGATTTGACTGGTAGAGGAAGGGCCTTGATGCATCCAGAGATAGATTCCATAACGAAAGACCTGATAAAGTTAGGAGAGGACTTGGCAAGAAGGCCGAGAGTGTTAGTAGTAGAGTTGGACTCAAGGTCCAAACTCGGGTTAGACGAAAAGGAAAGCCTAAATAACACATCGTTGCACTTACCTTCGTCATCGTTGTTGTTGTCCTCATGGAGCAACTTGATGAATGGCTCAACGATGCCGAAGGCAAAGGATTGAACATTGGAGATGATGCGAATCAACATAGTCGGAGGTGGTAGTAGTAGTAGTATTATAAAAGCTGGGAAGCAGTATAGGTATTATTATCAAAGCGATGTAAATCGATTAATCAAATAATGAGAAGAAGAGGCAAGCTCGTTCAAGTGGAGAACACTGTGTTAAACATGATGAAACAATGATTGGATGACGATTCAAATGATTAGCAACGGTCGTTATATATGCCTATTCAAATTTATACCAACTGCCATTTAAATTAATAATGATTAAACCCGCTGAACAACAAAAACGATTGCAAAGGATGATAATATTAGCATCATGACAATCGAATATATATACATATACTTTATATCAGCGGTCATAACAGTAAGAAAGGGTATCACAATAAGATTATTATTAATGATATTTCCCACTCCCACGAAACAATATCATGGGAGAAGTTAGGCCACATTGAGTATAGAATGGGTCAGTTGGTTAATGACAAGCTTGATAGTTGGCATAGTACTTGTAACTAAATGAACGAGTACACATATCAGGGGTACTTAGATCACACTAATACACTATAGATATATATTATCTGCTACTCTACGGCACTACTGTTATATATATATATTGATGTAGAAGATGTATACTTGACAAGCAGGTAACGTGGCCGGCATGGTATTGGTATTCAATGCTGACTCGAAGACACAAGATATGCACTTTTTTGCAATCGATTCGTCAGTAAAACAGATCTCTATAAAGAATTTAAGTTGTGCTTCTATTCTTTCATTAGTTTATTATTGTAAGTGTAATATATCGTCTTTGGCCATCATCCAACTACCAACTAGTGGCCTATTTCTTCTTATTCTTCTTCTTTCCAACGACTGCAAATCCATCACTATCCACATATCCACCCTCTGACGACATGATCTGTTTCTCCATGCCTGCCCACTTCAAACTACCCTTGGCTCGTTGGTAAAAGAGTAGATATGCTCCACCAGTTACAGCGGCATCACCAGATGTTGAACCAACTTGTGAGTCATTGTATCTATACCAATTTCCATCCTCCGAATTACGAACTGTGGCCGTATAATGACCACTATTCTGTGTCGTACCCATGTGTTCACTGACACCGAACAACTTATAAATGGGTGGAGCTTCTGGATCGATTGGACCAAGAACATACGACGACAGATCTAGTCGATCAATTGGAAAGTCTACTCTATCCTCAATCTTACGCCTCAAGAGTCGTCCATCAATGTCGGGACATTTCTCATATGTAAATCGTTTCAAATGTAACACCAACACATCAGGCGTATTCCACAACGTGATGAGCTTTAGTGCACATACATGTTTCTTACATGTAGCACAATACCATGCATTGTGACTATCCAACTGCTCTCCTGCGGCAAACTGGTCTAAACAGTCCTTGAGGGGAATAGATGATCGTTCCTTGGCCGGTACGAGAGGTAGTGAGATGCTTGAGTATACATCGAACTTGATGGACTCTCTTCCGCACTTTGGACATGTCAAATGACTCCGATGCATGCCTTGAGTATGATCCACAAAGATACTATCGTGTCGTAACAAGTGATTCTTCCAAGATTCCATGGCGGCCTTACTATCTTCCATACCAAAGGCCTCAACATCCTCAACGTATGGCTTTTCCTTGACACGGTTTAAGTCCTCATGCAACCCATCGAAGATGTACTGACAGAATTCTTGACTATCATGTTGATAATTGTTATTGAATTGAGGTGCATATACGGCTACCGTCTGCTTGAGGATCCTTGGTGCCAATATTGAGTAATCATTCGAGTATATGTCATTCAAGAAGGCGGCATATGCCGTGGCAATACGACCACCGGTTCCCAATGGATTACGTTTGTTAATCTCGTTTATGTAATCACCCTTTAAGAAGTATTGTGTAATGGGCTTGATATGGTTAATACATTGTAAGATTGAATTCTAGTGAGTGTTGTTGTTGTTGTCGATGATAATGATGATATGGAGAGGAAGAAGATTGGTTAGTCGGACTTGACATTCTACAACTAAAAGGTTTCTATACACAAGACATGTCACTTACCATGTAGCACGAGTTGCCCAAGTTGTGTAATCCCACAACTCCCGTGGCTGGTGGTATACCTCGTAATGATTCCCGAACAAAGCCTGAGCCGTGAATGTTGTTGAATGGTTTCATAACCTCTACTGGTGCTCGTTGTGTTTCCATAGTGTAATTCAACGTGGTCGGTGACTTAGATGGTGTCTTGTTAGATGTCTTGTGTGTATTTACTTTGCATACTTCTTCCCCATACAGATTGACCCACCGTCGGTAAGGTGGTTGAGCAACAGGTACAATACTGCCATTTCTATTCCGTGGTGGTGTAAGTGGAGTAGCGGTGGGTAAGTTTGGTATCTCCTGTGGTACATCCACCAGGATCTAAGTTTATAAACGAGGGGGCGGTTAAGGTGAGGATACGATGTTAACAAAATCATTCTAAGGATCAAACAATATATACAACATTACGCACCTGCCTCCTCCGCTTTAACAAGTTTAACGGGATCTTTACACCCACATCATTAACATCTAACAACTCCAATTCGGCACCTCCTTCTAAGTCTCGTGGCATATCGTTCTCATCTCCCACTGCTAGGACGGTTGCCCTATGCCATTTGGGACGTTGTACTAATGATGTCGATTCTCGTACCTCAACTTCCTGGCCTACCTTGATTTCATTCCGCCATTGAGCAGTCTTTGTCCACAGTGGCACGGGCGGGGATAGCTAAAGGAGGATTAAACAAGTTTTTGATGATACACATATGAGAGACAATTATGCTAAAACATCCCATACTACCATCATAGCATGAAGAGCACATACCTTGTTTTTAGTTCCCTGTCTTCGTGGTAATTCATAATCCCATTTTGATCCCCATCCAAAGTAATGTACCTTAATAGTATCTGGCTTAACCTCACGTACGATTGCCTCATACCACTTACGTGCCGAATCTTGTGCATCAACATAGTCACCGGGCTGATATGAAGAAGTATGAAGAAGAAGAGGGTATATGTTAGAAGGGAAAAGACAAAGAGACAGTACCTCCTCTCTCCAACAACAAATGATACAACTTACCTGAACACGATTCTCCAACTCTAAAGATTCACGTATCCACTTGGATGTTGGACTACTTCGTACCTCAATTAGCAACTCAACGACTTGACCAGCAGGAGTAAATGCCTGTTCTTTAGCAGTTTTTGAATTAAGTGGCACCATGCCTAACCATTGTTCAATTGTTAATTCTTCCACCACCAACTGTTTCGATTTAGACGACATTGACTTTGGTGAACTAACGGGAGGTTCGGCAAATAATGATGCATCATCTAATAAGTCATACCCGTCTCCACACTTGGTAGCCTCGTTGCATACACTCCTCTTCCATATACGGACACAGGAATTTGGTTTATTTGGTGCCGCGGCACGTTGTAAATCATGTAATACCTCGGAGATTGAGGATGTACGTGATGCTAAGGCTATGCCCCGATGTGAATGTTGAGGCAGGCCAGTTGGTGTATTGTCGTCTGTTGCTACCGCATCACTGATACCACCACAATCTTCGTCTACTATAACATACTTGAACTCGACGGGGAATACTTCTATAGTATATCCAACACTCTTCTCCTTAGTGAACGTCGTATCCACGGCCAAGTTAATAGCACTACTAGATACTGAACTAGTACCATCCGCTTGATCCATACTCTTCTTCGATGCCAATGCTTCTTGCATTAACCTTGAATATGGACTTGGTGTATCCTTCTTCTTCTTGGCAGCATTTAAGTACCCATTCCTGCCTGGACTACTACTTTCTTCTTCAATCTCATCGTTATTATCTTTTGATAATGGTACGGAAAGTAACCGTCGTTGGAATTCTATAGGACGAACCTGACTTGATTGTTGATTGTGTGATGTTGGATTAAAGTTGTTAGCCTCATTATTGGCATACGGATACGGATGTTGATAACCTCCTTGATTTACGTCTTGATGAGCATCAGGTGATAATGCAAATAAGGGATATCCATCGTCATCGTCACCACTACCATTTGGACTGCCCGTTCGACTGTTGCTTTTGTTTGGAGTGGCATTACCGTCGGTAGTAGATGATGGTGTTGATATACCATTCACCGTCCATTGATCATGAAACAGTAATGAGCATGATGATGTCGATTTGTTAGTAGCTGAGACGGTTCCATTCATGCCACTACTGGCACCTTGGGGATCATTGACATAAGATGACGGAGGACAAAAGCTAATCGGATGTTCTCCACCCTCATCGTCGCTACTACATATCACACCCTGACTATTCCGTAGCAGTTCATAAAACCCAGTCGATACAGGACATATAGCCACCTTGTCACCATACTCATCAGTAGCATCATCGCCACATCCGAGAATACCCCTCATTGACAACGTAACATGTTCATGCATAACTAATGGATATTCAATAGTTGTTAAGGCACGACAATCTATCGGACCAGGTTGTTGATATGGTGGGAATGTAAAGTGTGGATAGGGTGCTGGATAGGGTATGGGTGGTTCTTGTTGAAAGGAATGAGATGATGACGAGTGTTGTAGTAAATGAGGTGGTGAGCCGGAGTTAGATGGATGATGAGGGTGTAAAAAGTGAGGCGGAGGTTGATGTTGATGATATTGTTGTTGGGGTGGTGAGTAATCCTCGTGTTTCTTCTCGTCACCACTGAATCCGTGCGGTGGACATGACTCGTGTCTGCCCTGCCCTGGACCTTGAGGGTGCCGAATCCCTGGATGAGGAACTTGACCTTGACCTTGAGTAGCCTCCATATGTAACCGAAACTCAATAACATTCTCAACCCAACAATTCCAACAATACATTAACTCTTCTAACCAATCCACAAATTCATGTTGTTGATGATTCCCTGTCGTATTATTATAATTGGTATCTTGGTGTAATAGATATTGATCGGATAATATTGATAATGCGGCAAGTACCTTGATAGTTTCCGGTAGTAAGGTGTAATAGCGTGTGGACGTATTACCACCCTCACCCTCAGACTTGGAAGAAGATGAATCCCCTACTGGATGACAAGGACCTTGACCCTCCCCGTTTGTATGTTGTCCTTGGCCTTGTCTATTACTCCCTTGACCTTCTATATCCGTACAACCCTCATTTCCCCGTTCGATACCCTCGCCACTACTACCACTTTCCCTAATCAGCATCTCCATACCTTCCTCATTCCCATCCTCACCTCTACTACTCCCTCCTCTTCCTTGATCTTCATGCCGTGATTGTTGTAAATCAACTCGTTCCCATGCCAAAAAATAAGATTGTATATTCTCTATTAATATTATATTTCTTGCGTATTGTATCCATGTTTGTAAGTAGGTTTTTGGTATTAGATTGATTAATGTTGTGTTGTTGGTGGAGGTGGATTGTGAGGAGGTGGAGAGGGGATGGGGTGTTATTATTGTCATATCATTTGATTCCCCGTGTGAACCGCCACCGTTGGTATTAGTAGAGGTACCACCGCTAGTGTTATTAGTAGAGGCATAGCTCGAGTTCGATGAGGGATAGCCAGCCAATGGTAATGAACTATCCAAGAATAAAGATCGTATAGCTGTAATAAAATGATTTGTATTTGTTGCTGCTGTTGATTTTGATGATGTTGTTGATGAAATTGGTGGTGGTAGGGGTGGTAGCATTTCATTTAGTTTGTCCAATACCGTCCTTTCTTGACTGTTATTTGATGTGGTGGATGATTCTAAATTGATAACTTTATTATTATTGGATATTGGTGATGATCGTGGTGAGGTAAATCCCAATCCTTCTGGCCCTCCTTGACTGCTATCTACCCCCCGACTATTTCCCATAGACTGCTGCTTGTTATTGGTTGATATTCTATCCCCCATATGATGATTCTGCTGCCTTGATAGCTGCTGCTGCTGTTGTTGGTTTCTCATTGGACTATTATCATTATCTAATATTGGCATTGACATTCCTCTATTAACTTCGTCACCACCACTACTGTTACCCTCGTTCCCTCTTCGTATGCCACTCCCTACACTTGATGCTCGTTTATAACCGCCGCTGATATCCCCATTATTATCATTCTTCGTCGTACATGACGAAGAGGGTGACATTGGCCGTGTTGGTGACATTAGTAATAATGATGCCGCGTTATCAGAATGTGATTTCACAAAGTTACTATTATTAGAGGATGGCGGAGGTGGCGGTGGTGAGGGTGTATTGTTGTTATCATTTCTTCTATTGCTATCGTTTCTAACTCCATTCTTATTGCTCCTTAAACCACTCTCCCCACTGACATTATCAACACAAGCCTCATTGTCCTTATTATCATAATTATCACTACAATTGCCAAAGAGTAAATCCAACATTTGATTACGAACTTCTATAAAATGTACAATATTGGTATTATCCCATTTATATATATATTTGGAATTTATTATATCATTATTGTTGTTGTTATTTGGTTGTGACATACCGTTATTAGGGTTTGGTGGCATATTGTTTGATGGCATATTACTATTAGAGTGTGATATAGAACCCATATTATTATTATTATATTGATATTGTTGCTGCTGTTGCCCGTTGTTATTATTAGAGTGTTGTTGTTCATAAGGCATTGAGGGTGGCATTTGTTGTTGTTGTATTATTGGATATTGATTACTATTATTTATATTATTAGTTTGTTGATAATGTTGATTAAGAGGAAGTGGCAACGAGTTGTGATTATTATTATTGTATTGAATAGGAAAGTTGTTGGGATGTGACATCATTCCTCCTGACATTTGCTGCTGCTGTGTAAAGCTGGGATGATTATTATTAGTATGGAGATGCCAATTATTATTGTGAGGAGGAGCATTATTATTACTATTATTGAAACTTGGTAGATTATATTCATTGAGATTATTATTGTTAGTAGTATCAAATTGCTGACTATTATGATTAGTTGGCGGCGTCATTGATCCTCCTCCTTCATTACTATTATTTGACATGACTGGCGGTGGATATAAATGCTGTTGAGATTGTTGTTGTTCTTCCCAGTTATTATTATTATTATACGGCTGCTGTTGTTGTTCATTGCCTTGCTGTATATTAAGTTGCTCCATTTTATGTTGTAATGAGGAGTTGTCCTCTTCGCTAGAAGCTGCTGCTTGTTGGCTACTATTACCATGCTGCTGTTGTGGTATAGTGTCGTTATGATGAGCTGTTTATATATTGTATAATAATGAGAAGAGTATTGTTAGGGGATTTAGTTGGTGCATTGCAGTAGATATGATATAAACACAGACCCGCATAGCAAAAATAATATACATGCACTATATAATTTGTATCTTACACTGCTGTGATGATGATTGATTGCCATTATCACTCCGACG
>Ga0075437_14687_pt1 | contig 32277 bp, 14 predicted proteins | sample MintriMetagenome_FD_74266 | JGI IMG/M metagenome (GOLD analysis project Ga0075437, IMG submission 74266) | Marine eukaryotic communities from Monterey Bay, USA to study complex ecological interactions - Minidiscus trioculatus and... | ecosystem: Environmental > Aquatic > Marine > Unclassified...
ATGCATAAGATAGATTTCTATACTCACGTCTGCCCAATATGCACCACAGAATGAATACCGATGCATGGCTTGCTCATCACTAATTACAGGTTTATTCGTCGGTCTTTTCGTTGGCATACGCGTAGGTCTTGTACTTCCACCCAACATGACATCATAATATCCAGGTACTTGATCTACAGGGATTGGTGCCGCCGTTATTCGTGGTATAGGATTACTATCTGTGGTTGCAAATGAGTTTGCTGCATCTCCACTACTGCCAGTATTGCCAATTAGATGAGCATAATCTTCCTCCTTCTGTTTCTCAATCTGTGCCAATGTTTGTGAATTCATATCTCCAGCATGACACTTTGAGAATGCAAAGCATAGATGATCATCAGGACAGTCATCATCACTTCCCGATGGACACCATATCTCACATCTTTTAAAGTTTGCAATTCAAATATAAGAGTTAGATAACATATATACAAAGCAAGCATAGATCAATATCTCCATCTCTCTTTCATCTACTTACCGTTCCTGTGCATCATCCCAATCATAACCACAAAAGTATTTATTCAATTTATTCTCGTGAACAACAGGTGCAGGTGTAGTCGGACTAAAGCTTGGACTAGGTGGACTTGGCGCTCGAGTCATCATTCGTGCATCACACGGTGTATTGAAGAAACAAATTTCACCAGACGGACAATCATTCAAATTCCCGGTAGGACAATGTGATGCACATTTGGATATAGCATCATCATATGACTTGCCACAAAAGTAATGATCTGTCTTATCTACTGATGTGGTAGTTAAATCGACATACCCGCCAGATGTCGAGGCTCCAATACCACTAGCCTCTAAATTACTACCACCTACGACATTATGAAATTCACTAAACTGTTCACCATGTCCATATCGTGTATCACATTCTGTGAAAGCCCAACATTCATGACCTGGCATTATACATTCAGAGGATTGACCACTTGGGCAATTTTGACGTGTCTCGCATGAGGTGGAGGCTTCGGCCCATGTTTGACCACAGAACATGTTTGTTCCGTAGGTTGAGCCTGGTCGGTTGGTATTGTATGCGTTATCGAATGCATCTTCTAGCTTTCTATGGTGTTTGGTATTGTCGTTGTTTGTATGTAGACTTTTGTGTATATAATGTGGATATTGATCAGAGTTTGTTGTAGTTTGTGTAGTAGATTGCAATGGAAATAGTCTTGATCCTATATCTTGCTGCTGTTGTTGTAATTTAACTTGCTCTAATTGCCATTGTATATAATACTTTTCTTTTAAACTTCGTTCTATAGTTGCATAGATTGTCGATTGTTGTTCTATTTCAGATTTTATTCTATTGTAGTTTTTAATATCCGTTGATTTATGATGATCATATGATATGTATTTTATATTATCGATTGATGGAGTTTGTTGCAATCTTCCCCTTTGATATTCTCTATAACTGTCCTTGTATAGTTGTAACTTGCCTTTTTCATCATGCCGTATCTTTTGTGCTAATGACTTATAATGTTGATATTGTTGCCAACTCTTAATTTTTTGTTCAGCGATAGCCGCTACACCGCCTCGTGTAGATGATGAGTAGGATGATGTAGTCGACCTTGCCAATACTATAGATATAATGGAGATGAAGAATAACAACAATATCTTTCTTATTGTATACTTCATCTTTCCATGTAGTATTGATTTAGTTGATATGATCATTTTTTCATTGCAAATGCGTTGGGTATATCTTATGCAGATTTGTAACTCGTAGATTCAGCTGGATATCCAAACCGACATCCCTAACCAACACATGTAAAAAGGTTCTCAATCACTGTCTAATAAGTAATACAGAGCATAAACAGTAGAGTATTAGCCGCAGTTATAGACACGATAAAGTTATTCATATTCATTCAGCCCTCAGCGTTTTTCTGTACCAGTATCGCCGAGCCACCACCAGTTGAAATATGCCACGTGGAAGTAAAGGGTTGGATGGGGAAGTAGATACGATAGAGTGAGTGTTATCGTAAATAGTATGTCGACGGCAGTAAATAGAAGTACTTTCTCCTTTATGACTTATGACTAACCACATGAGCTTAGTGCTTCAAAAGTAGCAAGTGATACCTCCCAATGTCGACATACCTCATACACAATTGATAACGGGTTGACATGATTATCATTTTGGGGTGGGGTGTATTTCGTATCCTCTTCAGTCGGAGGAACATAGTAATTGGAATAACTCTGAACAGAGTCTAACATATCAGGTAGAATCTCCACAGGGATATCCTCAAAATGTTTCACATTAGAGCAGTCTCTGTTTCTTGACGAGAGGACTGAATATATCTTCTTCTGCCTCACATGCTTTGCACTAAATGTAGTTCCACAGTTGCCGTCCCCATTCATCTCACGAATATTCCGACCCTCTATCGCATCACTACCTTCCGGTGGATACCTAATGACGCATGTGTGATTAGAGTCGGCGGCGGCAGCATTCAAACTCGTATCATCTAACTCTGCCTTCCGTAATGCCTTCCATCCTATTTTTGTTATGTTGTTATTGGTTAAATCCAAGAAGCGTAAGTTCGTGTTGTTTTCCAATGCACTTGCAATACCAATTGCATCATGATCATTGAGTTGGTTCTTTTCCAGTAAAAGAGTATGTATAATAGGATTTGTTGCCAAAAAGTCGGATATGTAGGTGGAGGTTCCTCCTTCTGTAAGGATGTTATTGCCCGCCAGATTTATAAGCTTCAATTTGTTTTTACCAGCGGTCACGATCCTTGTTAGCATTTCATATCCATTAATGTCTTCGCCTTTGCATCCAGGAAGCTGTATATTTTCAATTGAAGGATGTGTTTCTACTATTTGACACAGTTTATCGATATCATCCATATTGTTGATGGTATTATTTATCAGAGTAAACTCTTCCATAACAATGTTTGTCTTCAAATATTTCAAAGCAAAGTCAATGCCATTCTGACCAAAGTTATTATCCTTCAAAACGAAATGTTTAAAATGGGTAGACTCAAGAGCATTCGATAGCATGTAAACAACATCAGGTGGTAGATCCATGCCATCTAAATGTAGTTCTGAGTTATCCTTCTTATGCACCGAATGATTTAGAAAGAAACTGTACTGTTCTAATGCTTTAGCAAACTCCATCCAGTGAGGCATAAGATCTGTACCATATAGAATACTAGCATCGATCTTAATATGCCCATCTCCATTATTATCATACCTCATTTCCATTGTACGTTGCTTGATTTGTTTAAGGAAACTTTCAACTACATGACTTCCCTCAACGTCTACCCAATATTCATCGGATGGACGAGGAGCTGAATATTCCCATCCTTGGTTTTGCAATAATTTATCTTGATATTTTAGTTTTTCATCCACATATCTCTGTGAATCTTCCAGCGTATCCTCCATCCTATTCACAGTGAGCTCTAATCTATCATTATCCCTTTCCATCTTATCACATTTCTGTGTCAGCCGTGTAATATCCTTTTGCATAGTTTGTATTGTAGTTGTTTGTATACGATTTTGATTTATTAATTCTTGCATCATTGATTTGATATCTCTTAACTCATCTTGTATACAACCGTCGTCACTCTTTCCGCCGGCGGGTATACCACTGTCAACCCTACGCTTCTTTGTGTCGTTATTGCTCATTATCTTGGCCTATCTGATCTGACTTCCATTACAATTGTCATAAATTAAGGCTTAGTACTTGCATTCTTGCAGAGGATACCGTATCTTTTTAGCAACTTTGCATTGATTCATTGAGGCATTGATCAACTCAACTGTTTGACGTCTATGATATCATAACATGAATTGCATTGCTCATCTGATAACTGTTCTTCTCCTACTATCTGATAGTGGTGGTCGTCTAGCATCTGCTTTCACAAACAATAATGTTGCAAATGGATATAGAAATCACAAAATGTCAAGCAGAAGAAAAATGTCAAAATTATATACCAGTCAAGTTACTGATGAGCAAATATCAAATGATATAACAGAATTAATGAAAAAGCATGATCCTATACTATTATATGCATCTCGACTTTTACCACCAACAACATCTAAAGATGCATCAGCTTTATATGCTTGGTGTAGACGACTAGACGAGATCACTGACGATGTTGATTCCGACACATCAACTATACAACAACAATTGATAGAATGGGAGGATAGATTTGATAAACTGTCAAGGGGGGAGCCTGTAGATGCAATGGATGCAGCTTTAACACAGTGTCTGCAAAGGAATGTAGGCACTTTAGATGAACAACCTTTCCAAGATATGATAACCGGTATGAAATCAGATACTTGTGATGGGATTAGAACTATACAAAACATGGAAGAGCTAGAAGTATACTGTTATCAAGTAGCCGGGACAGTTGGCTGTATGCTACTACCACTTCTGAATGCCGATATTGAAAAGTCTAGAGAGCCTGCCATTGCATTGGGCAAGAGCATTCAATTGATCAATATATTAAGAGATGCAAAACCTGATGCACAACTTGGAAATGGAAGAGTATATCTTCCACAAGATTTGCTGCAGCTAGAGGGTGTGTCAAATGATGACATATTGAACCTCAAATCATCAGATGGGTATTGTAGAGTTGTACAACGAGTCGCCGATAGAGCACATGCACTACTGAAAGAAGCTGAGATCGGTAAGAATACATTACCCAGTTTAGGACCATTGTTTGTACAAATTATTGTCGAGCTTTATCGCAGATATCTTGTCAAGTTACATGATTTGGATTATGATAATTTGAATGCAGAGGGAGAAAGAGTGAAGATTAGTACGCTAGAAAAGATTGGTGCTACGGCTAAGGCTATATATTCTATACTAGTAGAGAAGTAGTTACTTCATATTCAATTTTACATATATTATACACAACACATACATCTATCTATGATACATAAGTACAGTGGAGGTTTGAGGATGACGCTATCACTCCATGTGACGCCTCATCCTCAAACTGTTACCTCCACTCTCATCATGAAAGAGTGGAGATTGGAACTCTGACATTTCTAAACTTCTTGACGTATGTGTTGCAGAGGTGACTGAACCATGTCTGTTCCCTTCATCTTCCACAATATGAGCACCCACAACAGCCAAGACTCTTCCTCCATCCGGTAGAGGCGGAAGTTCTGAACGATTGACAAGCGTAACTTCACTTGATGGGGGTAAGTCAGCGATTGTACCCTTCCTTTTCAACTCCGATTCATCATTTGACGAGGTACCAGTGAGACCACCTAATTCAAGTCGGCGTTGCTGTTCCTCTTGAGTCCTCATTTGAACTAGAAGCGACGCCACCATTTTACCTTTCTGAGGGTTATCTCCTCGATTTCTTCGAGGCGGTGAGTCCATATTATCACCACCATTTTCACCGTTTTCGTCAATAGTGTTGAGGGATGCAGTACTTGTAATACGAAGCAGACCAGACAACGAAGTTCCCGACACGGAAGAACGAGCTCTTGAAAGAGATGTGAGAAGAACTCTCCTCTTGTGGCACTTTAATAATTGAGACCATACAATGTATAAGAAGATGGCACAGAACATAAACGAGGCAACTAATCCGAAGACTTCACCAGCACTCAACTGTGCAAACATCCGAGACACCTTGTCATCAAACTTTCGCGGATCGTCGACTAACATAGTCTTGTTCAGCACATAGTACTCGGGTAGCTCAAAATCTACTCGTTCTACAGCATGATGTGTCCCATTGAAAGATATCCCATCAAGGTGATGATGTGAAATATGCTCCTCCAAAGTCGGCGGAGAACAGGGCACGAAACGTTGATATGTATAAAACGGAGAGAATGTAGAATTGACACTTGATGCAGCCTCACACATACACTGTCCAGTTTGGTAATCGCAGTTACCACCCTCTCCAAAACAATCATTAGGGCAGAAGAATGTAGGACACATTCGTGATGGATCAGGACATACAACATAATCATTTGGATTCCACCACACTGATATGACTTGTCCTGCATATGAACAAGGCTTCCAATATCCATCTACCTTCACAAGTAAACTTTGTTCTTGAATAGCGCAGGCTATCGGAAGACATAATGCTGTGCGTTTCCTATCAACGTGGCCCATGACGCAACGTGAGTTATCTTCACCAAATACCTCAAGACTGTCGCTAACTTCCATCAACTCTTGAGATTCTTCGTCAGTGCACTTCCCGTTGACATATCCTTCAAAGACGGGGCAGTAGTCGAGGGTTGGATCACTACCACCATAAGAATATGTATGATCAAGATTCTTATCTCCTTGAAAGTAGTTGTACTCATCCGGAATAATGGTCGAATCGTACTCGACGAGAGAGCAAGTCGCCTTACGAGATGAATCTAAGCTACATCCGTGAATTTGGGCTTCTTCCTCCTCCTCTACCTCCTCTTCCTTCTTATAGTAATCCAACTTCTTCGGATTCTCTTTTTCATCCTCGACAGGTTCGACAACTTGCTCTAAAAAGTTATTGCAAAAGAAGGGATTATTGCTCGCCGTTACTTGTCCTCTTCCTGTGAGACACTTCTTGTTGACAAAGTTACACCCGGCATTTCTTCCCCATATACTTGGACTAGCTATGCGGTTAGTATTGACTTTGTACCATCCTGTATCAACCATATAGGCTAGTGTTAAGGATGAAATGTGTAATGTGTACAGTACCTCATCGACGATTGAATTCATAAGGTCGGTTCGGAAGAGACGTCGTGACCAGTGGTCTCCTATACATTCTCCTGCCGATAGTGTGATATTACCAGCAGACGAATCATCGACATCCGTTATACCAAATAGTTGACTAACACCAGACTCCAACTCAGCACCCTTTAGTGTACGACAATTGAACATATTCCGAACAATTCTTTGGACGGTCGGTGTGACTATTGTTGCTACCCGTACACCGCCTCGAACTGTCGTGAACTTTAATATGTCTGTGGATGGTATCGGTATGTTGGCTTGCAATCTCGGTTGTACTGAATTACTGCCCAGCGAGGCCAGCAAATTAGATGCTGGCGATGAAGTGGAGACAGTTCCTGTACACTCGACACCCTCTGTAATCGGTACATTACCCTCCTCATCTCTCTCCGTCAATGGCAATCCAGTATCAGGATTACGGAATTTACCCAATGAATCAATATTCATACCCAATATATGCCCTAGTTCATGTTGTACCGTGACAATATTCCGTTTGATATGATTTGCATCATGGAAAAAGTTATTTACATTGTTTGAGGGTATACAAATGTGTAACATGCCTGCTATTGGTCTATCGTATTGATCTGTATTGCAGTAGGTCGATGTGGCAAGGTATGATCCTGTACATGTTGGACGTGACTCAATCAATGGTTCAGATTCGGAAGGTGGTGAACTGGGCGAGTATGAAGGAGACATGGATGGATATTCGGTATTGTTGTTCTCGAACTCATCTGATGATGAGATAGTCTCATTGTCGCCACCCCTTCGTCGTGTTCTACCTCTATATTCGGGACCTGTGACACCATTATGCAAATGATATAAAGTACCGAACTCTTCTTCTTGCTCTAATGATTCCCAACTCCCTTCATATTCACCTCTAACTGTAGGTGGCTCTTTAACCACTGTAGACTCTTGTTCATTAGTGAATGAGATACTGACATATATAACTGTATCAGTATCTTCTATTCCTATAGTCATGTGTTCATTTGGTATCTTGACCGATGGCAAGCCTGAATCTAAACCAGGACCACAGGATTGAGAGTCGTAGAGTTGTGAACGATCTATGATAAGATTGGAGTGTTGACTCTCGTCTTCATTTTTACCCTCCGCATTTACATCCTCATTTACACCCTCTTCAGTATCATCCGTAGCACGTCTTCTACCTCTATCTCCACCAACAGGTATAATATGCAATGCAGAACTCCAACTAAACAATGCAGGATTAATAATATCCTCCAATAATATTTGTCGTTGTATATTAGTTAGATATTGTGCTCCCGATGATTTGTCTGTGGTTAGTATTGCACGTATTCTAATTGGTTGATATATAGATGATTGTTTATCAGTTTGATGTAGTGAGTCTGCTTGTATTGGTATCTCCTGCATATCATCTGTTGGAAGAGGTGGATATAACGAAGGTTCTTTATCATTATTTAACAATAAATCTTCCAAATTTTCATCATTTCCATCTTCATTCTTTTCCTCTGCATAACTTGCTCTCCACTTATGTGGTTGTAATACTTTATACGGTATACCATCTTTATAATCTTCATCATTATACTTAGTTTGATCTGCTTTAGTTATATGATCTAAATGTGTTTGTGTAGCAGAATTACTTAGTGTTGTGCCGGTTATTGTATAATATTGAATGATTGTGGTATCTTGATCGTTTTTTGTAGATGGTTCCATATAGGTACCTTGTTGTATAGACGTTGATTCTATTCTACTATTGGATGTATCTCTCCTTCTCTTACGGTTTAGTTTAGTAGAGGAGGGTGCACTGAAAAATCTTAAGAACCTATTATTAATTGGTGTTTGTTGTTCTCTTATTTGTTGCTGTCTATATCTGCTACCATCACCTCCCACTATATTATTACCACCACTACTATAATATTCATCGTCTAATATATCATCATAATCCTCGCGTAAATGACGTCCCAATGGATGATTAACTGGGTAAGGAACTACACGTTTCGTACTAATAATTCTGTGTTGGGGCAACTTACTTTGTCTTCTGTTTTGATACTGTTGTTGGTCGCCTACTGCCGCCGCAATTGAGACAGTATTAGCAACAGTGGAAAGTAATAGTATAGAGGTGGTTGTAGTGTATATCATGGTACTCTTTGGGCGTCTATGCATTGCAATTTATTGGCCAATAATGAACATAATGAAGTTTGTATTAAAGGCTAGGTTCCGTACGTTTGTTAGTGGGCTAAGTATGGGCCGCAATTCTGCAAAACCAAGCAAATTCAGAAGCTTTGTACTAGCGGCATCAATACACCTACCATTTGCGGTCTTCCCTTCTTTAGTAGAGTTTGATATAGCTTGTAGTTAAGTGCCAGCTCAAGCTGGGAGTACGGTTTCTAGACCATAAGTGAGCTAACACACACATCATTGACTCGCAACATCAAAATTACACTGCAATTGCAAACCTTTCAACTTAAGGCTATACTATACACATCATATATTAATCATGCGTCAACTAAAACATCATGAACAGAAACTTCTCCGTAAAGTGTCACTCTACCAATGGAAGGGAGACGACAACATCCGCATAGCCAAAATATTACGACGATATCATATCCAAAATCGTGAAGATTATACAGCCTATCAACACATCTGTGGTCAGGTCACCAAACTCACAAACAAATTAAAATCATTACCATCGAATGATAGTTTTCGTATAGCAATGACTGATCAATTATTAGATAAGTTATATAATATGGGTATATTAAGTAGTACAAAATCATTAAAAAAGGCAGAGGAAATAACAGTAAGTGCATTATGTAGAAGAAGACTACCAATAATAATGGTACGTATGAAAATGGCACAATCACCTAAAATGGCAATAACATTTATCGAACAGGGACAGGTACGTGTTGGTCCGAATGTTATTACTGATTCAGCATTCTGTGTTTCTAGGAATATGGAAGATTTTATAACATGGGTTGATGATAGTAAGGTTAAACGGACTGTACAGAAGTATAATGATAAATTGGATGATTTTGATATGATGTAAATAAAAGAAAGAAGGAATATTGATGTATATATGTAGGGGAGTGGGGATACTATTTTGTGAAGTATAAGGTTGAACTCAAAAGAAGTTCATAAGCAAAGCCTTTAACTCTAAATTCACAGTTATGTCGGGCAACAACTCTGGGGACACAAACATATATACCTAGAATTATTCAATCTGAATAAAGACTATAAACTCCATCCTCTCATCACAGTTCACATGAAAAAGCTTAGCCAGCTTTAGACTACTGCATGCCAATCATATCCGGTATCCTTTTATGAGAGTGTGATTTGTTACTTATCATTGTGATTGATGTTTGCAGTGTTTGTATGTATTGAAATACTCTTGTAATTCATATTGATATACCGCCAAGAATCTAGCAATTGGTTTGTTATAGTCTGGGTTCCACTGTGAGAATCATCCAAGAATAATCATAAATCTACTAGAAACACAGATACGCAAAAAAAAGAATCAACAGAGATTGATAGATCAACAGAGATGTTATTACTGAACCGCATAGGATGTCGGATGATTGCAGTGAAAAACAGTAGATATACCGTAGTGCGTTCATCTCTTTGTCGATATCCTACCTTTCGACAGTTTGCATCAACATCCACTTCATATAATGATGTAAAGAATACACATCAAAGAGATAAACTTCATATTGGATTTGCCTCTTTATCCAATACATTACCCTTCGATCCACCAGACAACAATACAGAATCCAAACAACAGCTCGTGGGTGATACGGAATTAGACACCCAAGCAACAATAATGCTAACAGCATTAAGGGGCGGAGTTACTAAATTTGATACACCTTCACCACCAACAATTGAAAGTAATAAAGTATTACCACCATCAAATGCTAATAGTATAACCTGTTGGAATGCCAATCGTCAATCAGAAGTACAATTAGCAAAATCACTTGATCAAGCTTGGAATGCATTATTGGAAGAAGATGATAATGAGGCTAATCATGTATTGAATGATAATGATGATACTGTCGTTACAATTGCTAGTAGATTGGGATATAGATCTGCAGTTGTATTGTCAGACGAGGAAGTACATGATGCAATGGATAATGCTGATATTAACGATTGTCAAGAAAGAGAGGGAAAGTTCACTGGTGATGCACGTGTCGGTATGTTATTTGCAGGCAAGGAGACAACAACAACTCAAGATAATGAAGATACATCTGATGAAGAAGAAGCTCAATCAGCTGTAGTATTGGTACACAATTTAAGTAAAGAGTATGTATTGCATTCATTACGGACATCTCCGTTGGTACAACAATACAAGCTCAATACTGAGAGCAGCAGTGATGCATCTAAGAAGAAGTTTGAGCTGATATCATTAGCACATAATCCAGAGACACAAATGGCAGCGTATCTTTTATCGAATCATCAATTGAATGATGGATCTACACTTGCTTCTCAGGCACATGCATATATGAAACAATGCATGACATCAGCTTTCGTGGGACATGAAAGTGCAGTCAAAGAAGGCTTGATTGATGGATATGGAGTAGACTCTAATGGCTTAAGTTTGCCTGAATCACATGATATGTATTTTGACTGGAGAGATGTCCTAGAATGTGCCGTTGATGCTTATTTAGAAGTCCATGGAGATGATGTTAAAGGCAGGTCATCTTTGAGAGTTATTCGTTTACCAGGTAATATCTTAGAAACACGGGGATTATCGGTTGCAAATGAGACATCCTCCTTCTTTGGCGGCGACGGAGAAAGTAATTCACCCTCGGAAGAGGGTCTGCCATCATTTACCGACGACGAGTCTGACCCCAAAGTCATACAAAAGCAAAAGTTGAGAAAGCTGCGGAACTTGCTTCCAAAGAATCTGGATGTGAATGTAACACGACCATTGACTGCCTATCCCTTTGGAGGCACGGGCTTCTCGCCGAGCTCTACACCTGGCCTGGCTGAAAATGGTGAATCTACATTGTCATCAACCCCTCCATTGTTTCTAAATGGAGAGAAAAATGATGATTCAAATAGTAGTAGTACTACTGATGGAAAGTATATTGATGCAACACACCCAATCAGACTTTTAGACTGTCAGATTGAAAGAGATGACGGCTCTCTTATTTGGACTAATGATCATTACACTCTATATGGATTACGACCTGCTGCATACCAACCAATCCTCAACGCAGCCTTGTCTCGATTTGATGCTGATGAGATCCTTGAAGCTTCTCGAGAACGAGAGTTGACGGTGGAAGAGAAGGAAACATTGGATGCATGTAAGCTCCTTAGGGATCTGATTCATGATTTAGATGCCAGTCTGGACACAATGAAGTCATTTGCAGCTTATGAAGAATACTTAGTCAAAGTTGCAGTGCCACTAATGTACGGCTCATTTGAGGAGTTGGATGAGGAGTCGTCTACCCTGCTTCAGCTATTCTTTAAGGTGCATGGCATGGCAGTGAGGATGGTTGTGGCCAGATGGACAAGAGATTTGGTATTAGCTGGGCATAAGAACGTCGATTCAGCAGCATTAGATGATAAGAAGGAAGATGATAATGCTAGAGATGTAGGCCAAGAGAAAGCCATTGAGGTGATATGGAAACGATTTGGTTTCGACTTTAACGGCGGATATAATATACCCGATGACGTAACATTGCAAGAGTTTGCATTAAAGAGTCTCTTGAAAGACAAACGTGGTGTAGTAGTCGGTTGTTCTAGGCCAGAACATGTTTTAGAGGCATTCAAATCCGCCGATACCTCAGGAGACGAAAAGAACTGAATGTGATTGGGCTACTAAGAGTCTTGTAAACTAAAACTTACATAGGTACTGTTATTTGCAAAATAGATTCATCACTTGGGCCTACCATGAATGTGTGCGTTCCTTTTTCTTCTGATTCAATCCATCTCTTAATGTTAAAATGGATAGTCTGGGAATCACCTGATGATACATAGACCTTGTCAAAGTCAATCAATGCCTTAATCGGATTACCCTTCTTCCCTGCATTAGGACCTTGATGAAAGAGTAACACAGAGTGAGCTCCATCGGGTCCTGCCTTGTTTGAAACATTTACAGCTACTACTGCCTCATCCTTCATCATCTCTAAAGAGTAATCCCATTTTGAATAAGAGAGACCATGGCCGAAAGGATACACAACCGATTCGCCTGTGTAAAACCTATATGTCCTTCCCGGACTCGACTCATGTGGTCTCATTTGCATATCATCTAAAGCCACTTCATTCATGTATGAATTCTGATAGATTGTAGTTGTTAACCTACCAGATGGATTATACATCCCATAGAGAACTTCCACTAAAGCTTGCCCTGCGGCTTGTCCTGGATAATTGGTGTATAAAATAGCATCTATATCCTTGTTCGCTTTATATGATGACACATCAATTGCACCTCCTGTAATGAGAACCAATATGACTGGGGTGTTGGGATTTGATGCTTTTGCGCATTGAGATATGTGCTGGATCGTCTTGTGTTGAATATCCGGCAATTGCAACGTGGTCCTATCGAGACTCTCTGACTCCAGATCTTGACTAAGACCCATTACAAGAACTATTGCATCGTTATTGTCACTCATTTGTTGGCATACATCTTCTTTTTGTACACTACTATTACCTTTGGAAGATTTATCAGTAACATCACAACCTTGATAGTACTCAACTTCTAAGCCCAGGCCCTCTAGTCCATCTTTCGGAGTAATTATATTCGTTGGAACTCCATGATAGTTACCTAGAAGTATATCACCCTTACCTCTGTCTTTATCATGAGCTAACGGACCGACGAGAGTCACTTTTCTATGCTTAGTTGTTGAAAGTGGAAGCGGTGATGATTCATTATCTCCATTTTTGAGCAATACAATGGATTGTAGAGCAGCCTCCAAGGCCACTTGATTGTGATATTGTACTCGTGACGCGTCGTCATCAGTTTGTGCTGAATGTTCGTCTTGATCAAAGTAACCTACATCAACAAGAACTCCGAACAAGTTTGACAAGGCACGGTCAACATGTTCAATTGTCATGTAACCCTCTTGTACGGCCTTATAGCCATGCCCTTGAACTGTATCTCCACAATCTAGGTCTACGCCTGAACTTATGGCCACGCCGGCTGCCTCTGCTAATGAAGAAGTATAATTGTGACTCTCATATATGTTTGCTATTGCCCAACAGTCCGAAACTACATATCCAGAGTAATCCCAATCATTGCGAAGTTTCTTCTGCAGTAGATCTTTATTGGCACAAGACGGAGTACCGTCAACAGAGTTGTATGAACACATTGCACCAAGAGCACCACGGGATGATGATACACTACTCTCTTCTATCTCAAAATAATCATTCAGGAATTTCTCGGCATGTATACAGGAATCAAATGCTGGTAGGTACGTGTCAGTCCAATCCTTATTTGAAATATCATCTGCAGAGAATGTAAATCGATCTGTTTCCAGCGAATACGCAGCAAAGTGTTTGCAAGTAGCCGATATCCTTGGTTTCATCGAAGATTGGTTTGTCTTAGTGTATTTTTTACCATATAATTGTTTGAGAAATCCATTACCATATTGCAAAGACATGATTATTACAGCAGCATAATGACTTGTAAGAACTGGATCTTCACCAGGCGTTTCTTGTCCTCGTCCCCAACGAGGATCACGAAATATGTTTATATTAGGAGTAAAGTATGTCAAACCAGGATGTATTTGTGATTTGGTTGTTGAATCATGTACCTTTTGCAATGCCTCTGTACCAATTATACCGCCAATCTCACTCCATGAAGTCCTATTAAAACTCATTGAAAGTCCAATCACTTGTGGGAAAACAGTAACATTCTTCCACTTATATGGAGGACAACAGTCCGTCCACGCCATCCCATGGAGCCCCTCATTCCACCACTTGTATTCAGGAAGATATAGATCAGTATGTTTTATGGATGGTGAATCATGACCAAGTAATGATATCTTTTCTTTTGTATTTAGTTGAGATATAATGTACTGAACTCGCTCTTCTTTGGATAGAGCAGTGTTGCAATGTGGAAGATGTGAGTATGATTTTTTGCAGGGATAATCTTTCTGTTGTGGTGGTGATACTTCTTGATTTGATACTTGTTTAGTGATATCTTTCATCCATTCTTCTCCAGTACCACCACTGCCTGCATTCATACTGTTACTACTACCACTTCCACCACTATCCATCATCACTTTTACAGAAGATTGTTGCTGTGTAGAATCTATGATATGATATCTTAGCCAATGTATTACTACTAACAGTGGCGCCACGACAACTGTGAAGATACAATATAACTTTATTGCCATGTCGTTGATGTCTGTATCTATATGTACACTATATTCTGGAGGCCGTATCAACTGGTGTAAGAAGATATAATATAACTTTCTATGATGGATGAATCTATCTTTATTTCATCAATATACTGATCGCTGCAATACTGTCCTGATGAATGATGATTTAAATTTTCTATGATGTGTACGTGAAGAGCAGCATACATATACATGAACAACATACCTCTAGAGTTGATGTCTCTAGAGAGGTAATAATAGCATACTATTACTCTTCCTTGCTATTACAAACCTTCTTTATGGGAATAAAATATGCAACCTCTTTTTGTGCAGCATTGTTTATGAGGAGTTACATAAACAATCGATAGTGCGTATATATACCAATAACAGCCATAATACGTCTATTACAAGAGGTATATTTTATCATCAACAGGGTATATATATATATTGGCGTAAAATTTACACACATATCTTGTGCACTTCTTTTTTCAACAAGGTGTACCTAAGTAAAGTGGTAAATAGAAGTTGTATAAGATGAGCAACAACGACAATACAAAGAAACGTAGGGTGGGAGGCAGTGGTGCCCGAGTATCTATTGATGGAGCCGGGGAAAGTGGTGGTGGTTCAGAAATGGCGGCTATTAAATCAATGATGCAAGAATTAGTACAACAAAATCATACACAAACAAACATGATTAATAATATGCAGGCGGAGATTACACAACTATCAAAGAAATGTATGAGTCAAAATCGTACGCAGACAAACATGATGCAAAGTATTCAAGGAGATATTGCACAATTAACAAAGAAGTCTGATACGATGGAGACAACAATTAAGAGACTGATAGGTAAAAGTTTGAATATACAATTGGATGATATGAACTTGCGGTTTGATAAGTTGGAGCAGACGATTGAGAAGAAGCATATCAAACTCGATGACAGACTAAAGTATCACGAGATACTATTGCAAAATCAAAAGTGGGAATACTCAGCACATCGTCCATCTGCAGAATATTGGAGTACTTTGAATGGAGATGAGGTTGGCGAAGCTGAAGATTTCCTTAATCATATCAAGAAAAGCACAGAGGTAATGAGATATGGTACAGGTAATGGAGAATTTGAAATTAATGCAAATCTTTCATACAATAAAGAGTTGTTGCCTCATTGGAAAGAGTTTACAGCTGCATTAAAACAATACCATTATCATCTAAAGCACTCAACAGAGCTACGAGTTGACTCGACACTCCAGTTATTGGATATTAAGCTACCAGATGAAGTGGTTGATCTCTTATCAAATGCTTTTGAGTCAACACATTTCCAAACAATCATTTTGCGTAACAACAACTTCAGCCAGAAGGGTATTGAGGGTGTATTGAATCATTTGGAGAGCAATCTCACTATGATTCAGTTTACTCTTGCAGATAATCGAATCAACAATATGGATGATATCAATAAACTCTGCAAAATAGTGAAGTATCATCCTTCTATTAAAATTTTGGAACTTGGCAACTGCAAAGGAATGGATGTTAGTGGGTATGAAATGTTAAAAACGCTTATGGATGCTGGTAAAAACAAATTGAGTCATATTGATCTGTCTAATAATGACATTAGTACAAGGGGGGACACGTTCATTTCGGATTTTTTGGCAAAGTCTACTATTTTAGAGTCTTTAACACTAGAAGGGAATCAGCTTAATGACAATGATGCATTCATGATAGTAGGGGCATTAAAGGACAATGAAAATCTACGCTTTCTACGGTTGACAGATAATAATATTACAAAAACGGGATGGGCAGCACTACGGAAGGCTGAGTTTGACAATACGAGCTTGAATGCCGCCGCCGACTCAAACAATACGTGCAATATGAAGTATCCATCAGATGGCAGTGATGTTATAGAGGGAGTTGATATCAGTGAGATGAATGGTGACCGAAACTGTGAGAATGCATTTCATCCACGTTTTGTAAGGCAGAAGAAAGTCTACTCAATACTCTCTTCTAGAAACAGAGAACTCTCAAATGTTGGGCACTTTGAGGACATTCCTGTTGAGATTCTACCCGATATGCTAGACTCCATTCAAAAATACTCCACTTACCGTGATGGAGATTCAAAGTTGAGTCAAGGCCCTGGTGACGTCAACCCACTCTCAATTGTGTATGAGGTATGTCGACGTTGGGAGGAATCTCTTGCTGTTTTTGAAGCACTGAGCTCATAAGATATGATGAGAATAAACCTTAGACGTTCTGATAGGATATAGGTAGAGACGAAACATGATACCTAAGCAACATTTGTACACTATCTTACAATTTCATATACATCATCACAAATACACGATCATATCATTACTCTGCAGAACTTCCTTTACACTTGTCTGCAACATTCTTCCAGTATTCAGTCTGTCTTTTCCAATAATCAGCATCCTTTGCACAATCATCAGCAGTGCCACCACCACTATCAATTCTCAACAAGGTTTTTACCTCCTACATTTAGAATTTAGAGTTACTACTCCATCGTTTTGACCATGACGTATTATTGTTGGTAATGTTGTTGTTTCAGTTGCAGCTACCTCGGTTGATGTAGTGGAGAACAATGCAAATCGTCGTGTTGACAATATCTTATTCCTCATGTTGGTATTATTGTTGTTACGTCAGTTAATTAGTGGAGAAGAGAACAATATCTTTGTTGGAATCCTATCATATCTCTTTATTATGGGCCGCCGCCGCGCCCTACCCTCACCCCAAATGAGATAAAGAGAACCAAATATACCACTCCACTATTAGAGATCTTCCATTGCACGTCTCTCCGAGATTAGGGCTATCGCAGACTTCCATTGCAAATTGCAAATGATTGAAGCGCCATCAAAAGATACTCGCCAAAGATCCAAAATAAAAAAAGATATCAAATGAAATTACACCACACAATCACTCTACTATCCGCGACGATCAATGAACTATAGCAGCTACTATACAAATCCAAAGAAACCAGATTTGCCAATCAGATATTAATTAATCATGGCTTGTACACTTGACCGCAACGATCCCCTTGGAGGCCTCCCCCCAAAGCGTAAGTTTCTATGATATGTTTGATTATTAAACTTCAACTCGATATTTGATTGCAATTGCAATTGAACTTGATGTCATATGAATGTTTTGCTAAACATACCGACATTGATACATATACTGATATACTAACATTGTTCTGTTTATATATCTCTTTCTTCCACAATCTATCTTCTCTCTATTATGTTCAAATCATTTGCACAAATTTCAAATACTATATTGCAATCTTCTTCATCATACTGCACACATCATATTATGTACGCCAATATCTCTAACAGACTGCCTTGGTGGCGGATATAAACCTGTATTCACAAACCGTCTACAACTCGAGGAAGCACTTCAATTCTCCAAGACAACACTTGAGGATAATCTCAAGGCCAATGTTAACCTTGTCCGTGTCTCCGCTCCTTTATTCGTCACAAAGGCATCAGGATTCAATGATAATTTGAACGGTACCGAACGTCCTGCTACATTCGAACCACGTGACTTTGCTGGCACTCATTTGGAGGTACCATTCTCTCTGGCCAAATGGAAGCGATGGGCGTTACACTATTATGGTGTTGAGGCAGGGAAAGGTATCGTAACCGACTTCCGTGGATTAAGATGTGATGACGATGTTGATTATACACATTCATTATATGTTGATCAATTCGATTGGGAGAAGCACATCAACAAAGAAGATCGTAACATTGAATACCTTAAGACTACTGTTAAGGCAATCTACAAGGCGTTGTATGATACCGAACAGGCTGTGTGTAAGAAGTATGGTATTGAGGCGGTATTGCCCGAGGAGTTGGTATTTGCTACGAGTGATGATATGATTAAGGAACATCCACATGCTACCCCCAAGCAGAGGGAGAACATCTTATGTGAAAAGCACAAGGCCGTATTCTTCATTGGAATCGGTGGTATGAAGGAGGATGGACAGTTACGTCATGATGGACGTGCTCCCGATTATGATGATTGGATTACCGAACGTCCTGACGGAGGACATGGATTAAACGGAGATTTACTCGTTTGGAATCCAGTATTAAAACAATCTTTTGAGATTTCAAGTATGGGTATCCGTGTCAATCCCGATGTTTTGTTAAAGCAGTTGGAATTGTGCAGCTGTCCCGAGAGGAAGGAGTTTATTTGGCATAAGATGTTGCTTGATGGTACTTTGCCCCAAACTATCGGCGGTGGTATTGGACAGAGTCGTACTTGTCAGTTCTTACTCCGTGCTTGTCACATTGGAGAGGTTCAGCATGGATGGTATAACCCTGCCGAGGTTGAGATTCTCAAGAAGGATGGAATCCAGCTCCTAGGATTGGGAGAGTTCGAGGCTGATCCATCTGCTAAGAGTGCCTAAAAGATGGGGAAGCTATAAATGGGGATATAAGGGGAAAGTAAAGTATTGAGGGGAATGTTTGCTAGGATATCGTGAGTTCTCAACCCTATGAGTATGAGTAGTCTGGTTCTACTGTATAACTTAAAGTAAGCTAAATAGTAGAGGCATCAACTGATCCGGTGAATGATGGGATGTCATGAATTACTTGGATCATGACTCTTTACTTCCTGTGCAGCAACCTCAAAGATGTATTGCATGTGCATGCATCTCCTCTCTCCTCAACTTTATTCCCACGAGCTCAAACGTCTAACTAATATCAGTACCTCACTTCGGTTGTAATATATATTGTCGTTGATATAATAATCTCTCTAAGACAGGGTATATAGTTAGGGGAGTAGATGTATGTATAGCGGAAGTTGGTTGTGGCTTTCAGTTAGTATGTGTATATCATAATTTGCACTAATATAATTTTACTGTTAGGTACACCTTATACCTACTAACCTTACTGCAGCGCTTGGTGTGGTATTATTGGTGTGCAAGAACTCAAGTGATTGAGAAGAGATATCGAAAGTAAGCTTATCATATAATATTGTGTTGTAGTGTCGTTAATTCGAAGTGTATAAGTATACAATATATTGAACACAACATGTGCACTAACTTGATTTTCATACATGTTCAGCTTTAGTGTAATATTATCGGGTTGCAACATTGATAAAAATACCCAAGGCATTCATAGTAGAATTTCTCACATAAAGATGGAGCGATGTCCGAAAAGATTGAAAACGTGTGAGGCTGCTTCAGATGATAGTAGTAACACACCGGTAACACTTCCACCAGAAATATTTGCAATTGTTATGAATTACTTGGATTATGACTCTGTATTATCCTGTGCTGCAACCTCAAAGATGTTACTACGTGATGCCATGCCTCGTGTTACAATACTTCATATTGATAGGGCATCACAGTTGAATACATTGGCATCTAGATTTAGGGATGTGAAAGAGATAAACATTTACTCTCTTTTAAAACATGATGTCACTATGAATGACAAGATATACATGACAATTGACCGTGCAACCGTGATGAGGGTATTGCCATTTCTCAGCCATTTTACAAATATGGAGAGAGTGAATTTCGGTGGAAGATTGAATAATGGTAACATAGTTGAGTACAATGAGGCATACATCGATGATGAGGATGAAGATAATGCAGTGGGGGTACGTTGATTGATATGTTATCCGCGGCATATCACTGTGGGTCTATCCCTCAAGGACTACGCGTGACAGGATTGCGTTGTGTACACTCCTACAATTACACAAACATTGATGAAGGAATTTCATCTTGTAAAGTATGTAAAAGAGCAGTTCAGAGTTTCCCTCTTGAGCAGGTTGTCAACTTTGAGAATGAAGGTTCGTCTGCTTTGGAAGGCGGAAAGTTTCGTTCCAAAAGGCCTCACTTGCTTGATGTCTGCTTGACAAGGTCACAAATTGAGAGTATCGTTGAATCTCGTTCAGGTGGTAAAGAGATGCTTCAATCTAATGCAAGATTTTTGCATTTATTGGGGAAAGGAAGTCGATATGAAATCCTCTCGGATGACAGAGTTCCTTTTTATATAGTAAAATACAGTATCGAAGAGATAGAGGAATTGAAAAGGGTGATTGAGTACGCAAAATTGGATGTGAAGAGCATTGAGAAGGAGGATTTGGTTAGGTCAATAAATCGTTCTTTTGCTAAAGACGAGAAAGGAATGATGCCTCCTATCAATCAGTGCTACTTCTCCAGAAGTTCATTAGATCAAGTTCAAAAGTTAGGTGCGGCTATCAGTAGGAAGGACTTCAATGACTTAGGTGTTGCTAACCCAAACAATTTGCCTCAAATAGCAAATGGGATCTTGGTTAACAGTAGAAGTTCCAGTGGAAGAAATGTCACTAGAAGCTGTATATCCTTACTTGGCCGCTTACTTGACGGAGATTATGAGGAACATACTCTAATTGAGCAAGTAATTAATTTGGGATTGCTCCCGAAACTTGTTGGTAATTTAGAACACGGTTCCCTTAGTCAAGTGCACATAATGGATATATTGGGTGTTATGATTAGAAGAGGTACTAATGCTCAAGCAAAAGCTGTCATCGAGGCTGGTGCAATCCCAGCGATTGTTTGTAATTTGAGCTCTATACAACAGAAAGTAGCATTGTTCGCTATGGATACATTGGGTAAATTGGTAAATAGATCAACTGATGTCCATGGCAGTATTCTTGAAGCTGGAGCTTTGGCTCTGTTGGTACAGTCAAGTTCAAGATGGTATGATCAAGATTCGTTAGAGAAAAATGCAAATGCAGTGGAAACTCTCTGCAAAGGCTTTCCTTCTTCAAGTATTACTGCAGACATCAGTGATTGTATAGAACCTCTCCGTCAACATCTCTCCACTACCAGTAATGAAACAGTTTTGAGTTATGCTTGTCGGGTCCTGTCAGCCCTTAGCAGTATCCCAGACTCATATGAGAAGACTATAGTTGAGGCCGGCTTATTTCCACGTCTACTGGAATTGATAATCCATTCCAATATTATTTATGCGCAACACCCAGCGTTGTCGGCTGTTGAACGTCTTACATGTAAAGTCAAATCATGTATCGAAATGGTCATTTCAAATAATTCATTTCCAAGTATAATTTCTTGTGTGTTAAACCCAGATGAAGAAGTCCGTATTGCAGCTTGTAAGGTGATCAATCATCTTTTAGATGGAACAAATGATCAGGTGCAGACTTTTATCAATAGAGGCTGTATCCGCGCTTTGACCTGTTTAATCAGGTTATCGGATCCAATAGTATTGAACAAACTTGCTTTGGAAGGACTTAAGAAAGTTGTTTCCATGCCAGATGATGTTGCAATATATACTAAGGACGTTAAAATGGTTGAGTGCAAACTTTGTGACATAGAAAGAGAAATCAAATGCAGCGGGCATGAATATGCTGAACTAACAAATATGATTACTTCTATACGTGAAGTAGTCAAGGTCATGACCCCTGATACTGATAACAATCTTCATCAGCAACACAGTCAGGCTGCTCATCAACAACCGCAGAGACAACAACCGCAGCAACAGCGTGCGTCAAGTGAAGGTGTCTCAGTAGCTGGCAGCCAAGGTACATTGTCTACTAGTAGCTAGTATGTCTAAATAAAGAATCGAATCTCGATCTAGATACTTCTGAACTACTTCTTATTCTTCTTCAAAACATCCTCAAACACATCAGGGTACTGTTTCTTAGCCGCACTAGCCCGACTATCATAATTTGCAACACACTCACCCAACACATCTAATGCCGTGTTAATCTTAGCCTCGGCCATTTCCTCATTATCAGCACTACCATGACTCCCTAAGGCATTGAGTAAACTTGAATGTTGCAATGGACACATATACTGACCTGCACATACTGTCATACCCATGAAGGCCTTTTGACATTCCTCATCGGAGTTGCAATTGGCTAATGCTGTACGTGTGTCTTGACATTGAGATAGGATTTGTGAAAAGGTATTTGCCACTTTAGTTGCTTCGGCTTTGGTGAACTTTTCATCATCCACTTGTATATCTACAGCCTTTCGACCTTGTTCAGCAGCACTAGATACATCCTCAACCTTCTTCTCATCCTCCAATGAATCAGAGGCACAAGCCTTCTTCACTTCATCCTTGGCACCCACTCCCTTTTGATTCGCTGCATCCTTTTGTATATTATCCCAAACTTGTTTACTTTCACTTAAACTCTCCTTTAAACTCTCATTTGGACTTAGTGGTAATGGTTCAAAGTCAGATTTATCACGTGCATTACCCTGTCCTTTGAATAATACACATTCCAATATCGAACGACATCCTCTCCTGGCTAATGGCATGGTAACCATTCTTCCCCATACTTCACTAACACTATCAGCGGCGGGACGTACATCCACCAACAGACTTTGTATCTTCCCTCCCGATCCGATACCCTCATTCATTTGTGGCAAACCACTACCTTCTTCTTCTAATGCGGCTTTATCATCATGATAATAATCTATTACATATCGTACATCTTCCACAGATCCATCGGGATGTGATCGTGTTACCGTCCAATCATGTCGATCGAATGGTAATGGATGATTTAATATGTAATGTTTAAATGCTGCCTTGGGTGATAAGTCGGTTGGCCTTCCCATAAACTTAGTTAAAGATGGCCCACCACTGCTACCTTCTCCACTTTCATCTTCATCTTCTTTAGTTGGATTTAACACCTTCTCCCATTGTAATATACGACCCCACGTCCCCTCATTCATACAATTATGTATAGCAACTACAGATATCATATCTTCCTCTTTTGTATCCTCATCTAACTTTCCTTTTCGTGCTAATGCATTGTAAAACATTTGTGGAGATGGGTAGGTCCATGTTGTCTTTTCATCACCACCGGCTACCTTTGGTATAGTTGATACTACTCTTTCAGTTGGTAGGGCTACATTCTGTCCTGGAGCTGGTAATGAGTTACGAGCAACATTTGTTGGATTAACTATTGGCATATTATTTGTTGGATCCATGGGTAGTGGTCGGGAGTACACGTCATATTGTTGTTGCTGTTGTTGTTGTGTTGATTCTACTTCCGATGATGAGGGGGCAGCACCACGGCGGAGTATATTCCATGATGATGAAGATGATGAGCCATTCTTTACTGGACATCCACTGCTTTGTTGCGCATTGTTAGCTGTTGTATTAGTATTGCTGTTGCTATCCGTTATATTTGCAGTAGAAGTGCTCACATCTTGTGCTTCATTATTCGCAACTTTAATCTTACTAACATCCACTGGTGGATGACCAGCCATTTTACCAAATAATGAAGCAAATCCTGGCATTATACGATATGATCCATCTGTATTCTTCATTGGACAACCTCCTCCACTGCTTTCTTCTTTGGTTGATACTGAGTCATTGTTGTCGTTAGTTGATACTGATGGCGCTATCGTTTGTGACGCCACATTTTCAGCTACCGGTAAAACTACTGCCGATGGCGGTGATTGTTTTGATTGACTAGCTCCCATATTGTTGCACAATGTCTCTATTAATCAGATAGTATCACTCCTGCTTCATTCTTCATGCACCAATGAAATTTGTGGACTAACTAGCTTGCAATAATATGAAGTTTCAACCTAAAAACTGAAGGATAGAAGTTTCATATTTTACTCTAGTGTACAATAGTAGCTCTGTTGCTCGATAGATAATAGAAGTTGTATTATATATCATGAAGGACCCACTACCTGTACCCGATCAGCTTGAGAAGCAATTGTCTAAGTGTAAAACAGTTCGAGATGCAGATACCTTCTACAAATCAAGAGATAAGACAAAGGAGGTGAGTTTGTGGTTTTTGTGTTTTGTTGATGGTGTTTGGAGTTGGATTTTAATAGCACAGAGGGGAGCAGAAATGTTCATTGCATTTATGGAGGTATGATATACTCCTTATTAGTATGGAATATAAGGAGCGGTGGATTGTATCTAGATAGAGTGTATCTTTGCAAATCAATACATCAACCTGAGGATTGTAAACCACACCAGCCTTACACGAGGAGTTATTGCAATATGGAGAAGATGATAGCTTATTTCTTTACACATATAATACAGACTTTTATATAACTAACAACGGTATATCTATTTCCTAACAACAACATCATAATAACGACATCGATATCAGGAAATTGCGTCGGCAAAGGCTAAATTACCACCAATTCCAACACAAACAAAATAAAGAAAACATTTAATACATAAATTTGGACGCGTAGAATAATTTGATAGATACGGACAGTTGTTGATGTGGTAGTAGTGATATTTTGGATATACTAAACAAACAATTCGCTAATCGGGGGATAGGGATAGGTGAAGGGAAGGGTTTAAAGCAAAGTTTTTAGAGGAAAGCAATTGTCAAACTAATAGGGTTGATTTTATGGATGCGAGTGCCTGCGGCTTGAAAGTGCATATCTATGCACATATAGAGCACAATCTCACTATACAATGTTGATTCTACCTAAGTTTGAATTGGCTTTGGTGAAAGAGGAGAAGTACAAATGCAATAATAGTTGAGAACATTACTCATATCAGTACCCAACTTGCTACTGTACGTATATATATATATAATTTTTGACAAACTTTAAACACAGTACAATATAGAATGGATATAACTAGGAGCACAACAAGATGCCTTGTGGACACACCTATCCCCCCTCGGCTCAACCTATGCAAAACATCTCTCTCCCGTGTATCTCCACTCGGCAGACATACATGCAATATCTCTCTCATTCACGGGAAGCAAACTTCAGACACACGATGATACTTTAATGTGAAGAGATCAAGATCAAAACAATGCCCATGACTCAGCCGTACGCCTAGCCTGCTGCAATCTAAGGGGCAGTGCTAGTGTGGAAGTAAATGACCAATCGATCAAGCAAAAGGATCGTATCAAAATGTTGAAGTTTCACCAAATAATTCTTTTGTTGTTGAAGTTTCTTTGAATTAGGCCCATGAATGGGCCATTAGTACTACAAGATACCACTTTCTTAAGATACCTTTGCGGATTGTCGTAGGAATATGTAGGTAGAATTGGTACACAAAAACTCATTTCGCGGAGTAGTAACCGTACTTGGAGTTGTCAGTACGAGTATATCCCTCGGGAGTGGTATCCACAAATTTTACACAAACCCGACCAAAGTAAATCATGGCGTACTTGAGCAGTATGCATCAAGTCGTTGACTATTGAAAGCATATTACCACCACCTATACAACTAAATACATCCAACTAAAGCACATAGTTTCACATAGGTCGGCAACTCAACAGCTTGTGCCATAATCTACAAATCAGAACACATAATATATCTTGAGCAATTCTATCTCTTGCACCACTTCATAATCTATTGCAATAAGAGTATGGTGGCAATACTATCCAACCGCATTCAAAACGAGATGAACAACAACACAGTCAATACTAAAGAATTAAACGATAATACTACAAACAAAGACCATCAAGTACACGTTCAACAGAGTAGATCACCGCCATTAGCGGAGCCGTCTACATCACAGAGTGAGGTCCGTGATTCTCAAGAAGTCGATACACAAGTACCACCAACGCCTCAAGTAAAGACGCCTGCGGTAAAAGCAGCCCCATCAACAGCACCTACAGCTAATATGAGTGATGCATCATATAAGAAGACTCCATCCTTTGATGATCAACGAGAGGAGGAACGATCTGCATTCGTCTCAAATGTTCAGGGAGTAGAAGAACCATCATCAAGTACCACCGAGAAGCAAGATCAGCACAATAAATCGATTGCAAGTGCTATTATGGGTCGAGCTAAACGAAGTATTGAGGGTAAGGAGGGTAAACAAGAGCAGCAACCTTCTGATGATACCCCATTGCGTTATTATCATCAGCAGGATCATCCTACACCTCAAGTTCATAATAATTCAAGAGGTGCATATCCACATTATCATCAGCAGTATCAGGGATATCCTCCTCCACACTATCATCGTCAAGGTCAACAACATCCATATACTTATCCTGGATATTACCAACAACCACCACCTCAAAGGACAGAACAGAATATCACTATGAACAATAGTTCTGATAGTGCAGAGGGTGCTGCTACTTCTCAACAGCAACATAGCTATGCAAACTATCATCAAGGATACTCTCAAGGATACGAACCTCAAGATTATGCCAGGCATCATCCTCAAGAATATCACCGCAGTAGTCATCACTACCATTCGTCCTATTATCCACCTCATCCTGGACATTATAGTCATCATCCAAATCAATCCTACTACCCAGGAGTTGGACGTTCTGGTTCAACAGAAGCATCTGCTACCGTATCTCATTCGGCATCTACAGAGCAGAAGGAGACTGCATCGGCAGTTACTGAAAGTACCAAAGGTAAAGGTACTGCTGTTGTTGCACAAGATAGGTCATTATCTATGGAAGAGGATGATCGTAAGCTGTCTGCATCTGAGGCAAGTGCAGCTGTTCACCAAGAGGGATCTAGCAGCAAGATTGCAGCACAGCCCAAGAGTATCCTCAAGAAGGATGCCCCACCCGCTGCTCCTGTTCGTGCATTTAGTGATTATGAACCAATCCCTTTGCATGCATTTAGTGCCATACCTGATCTATCCACCTCGAGTGCATCTGCAAAGAGGAGTCGTCCACTATCTCCAGCATCATATGCTCGTTTATATGGAGGTCATCAGTTCGTTGGCACGTTTGCTGAGCCGTTTCCTCAATATGAAGGAGGTATACACTCAAGTCCACAAGATGACGATGAAGTTGAATTCATTTCATCTCGTCGTACTCCGGCATCAGCTCCGGCTGCTACCAAGCGTGCACGTCGTACGGAGGTATCACCTCATAAAGCTCCTACTCCACCTCGGTCAAATCCACCAGCGAGGAGGAGGCGACGTGATGGTATGGCAGGGAGAGTACTCCAGGCTAGTGCATCACTTCCAACTGAGGGTGGATCATGGGAACGTCGATTTCGTGAACTTGTGGAGTATAAGGCTGTGCATGGTGACTGCGAGGTGCCACAGAATTATAGTCAAAATACTAGTCTAGGGACTTGGGTTAACAAGCAACGTATGGAACAGAAGAATCGTATCGAGGGTAAGAACTCTTCACTGAATGATGCAAGATTGGAACGTTTGGAGAGTATTGGTTTCCGTTGGGCTAAGAGGAAAGGTCGGGAAGCATGGGATGAGAAGTTTGTAAGTATCATATTGTGCTTTAGAGATGTGTATGAAATCTTACTTGATCCCTTTGCTCACATGATATGCACATTTACCTACTTTCTTCACACCACAGAACGAACTACTCGGTTACAAGGAGAGGTTTGGTAACTGCCATGTGCCAACCAAGTACAAGGACAATACCGCATTAGGACGATGGGTATCCACCCAACGAGCCGAGTACAAGAAGTACAATGAAGGTGGAATCAAGACTTCCATGAATGCCGACAAGATTCGTAGACTCGAGGCTATTGGCTTTGCTTGGTTTATGGCCCTTTAAGAGAGAAGGGACGTACCACATATATGTACTTGCCTTTTAAGACCGCTGCTTCTGTGTTGACTCTTTGCTATTAGCTATTTGGAGAGTCTCCAGTTGTGGATTGTTCATTCCCTCTCTGTTCTCTATATGGTTGTAGGAGATATATTCTTCAACCGAGACGAGAGGAATGTTTTATATAATAATTAATAGCCTGCATTTGCTTTGACCTTTTCTCTGTCTATTTCATACAAACTAGTATATATCACTTTACCTATATTATCACTTTAGCTACAAACAAGCAACAAATAACTAGCCCAGCTATACATACACTTCACATCGTGAGCTTATACAGCAACTACCCTTGCCCCTGTCTGTACTAAAGTATCAAGGAAAGCCCAACCACAACTAATGAAGCCAATCCACTACTGACAGTATTACTGCTTGACTCTATATCACTTGCTATAATATCATCATCATAGTCCTGTTCAGTTTGATCTACAGTAGTACTATCAGCAGGGGGAGTAAGTGTGATTCGTGAGCTGTAAACTAGATCTTCTCCTTTCGATACAACGATTTCTTGAAATTTGCCATCTGTGTATTGTGTATACGATCCAGTACCTTGTACAATGATATCATTGAATACCGTAAGATCTCCACCGTCAAGAGAAAGGCGGCGGTTGCAATTCTGTGCTTTATCAGTTTCATTCATAGGAGGAAAATTGAAGCAATATCCTGTTATAGTTCCTTTGCTCTCTCCTGTACCGCTGGCCAACAAAGGTATCGACTCAAATCGTTCTCCTATTTGCTGACCATCTGCATTGAGTAATGGTGCATATATACTTGATGAATCTGTTCCACTGTTGAGCAGAAACGTGACTTCTGACGGGGGAGCTTTGTCATCCGCTCCATCAACGATATCACCGTCAACAATATCTGTACCCACAACATAGAATGTCACATCTGCCACATAACCTTCAGTGTTGTTTGCAATTTCATTTTGAATAATACTGCCACCAGTAAACCTCGAGTAGGGCCCAGTACCCTGCACAATTGCATCATCCAAAAGTGTAAGAGTGCCATTACCAGAGGAGAAGACACGATTACAAACAGGACCAATACAATAACCCTGATTCATTCCAATAGGCAGTGACGAAGCTCCGAATTTACCCTTTGCATATACTTGATTTTGAAATAACTCTCCGATTTGTGGTCCAGTAGAATTGTCATCTGCAGAATAATCATTAATAGCTTGATAAAAGCCTCCTTCCGCAGTAATTCGAACAGTTGAAGGCTCATCGTCATCCTCCTTTGCAGAAGATGATGAAGAAGAAGGCTCCTCCACGAGAGTCATCTGAGCAACATAATTTGGATCAGGAGATTCAACCACCTCATCAATACTTCCACCGATATACTTTTTATAATTAACAGTTCCAGCAACAATTGCATCATTTAGTACATCAATCTGCGATCCATCATCCAATATTATTTTCCAATTTCTATTATACCCACCGTCTGGGAAAAGAAAGTCAAATCCCTGCGTGCTCCCTATAATATCACCAGTTACATTTTTGACTGGAGATTGAAATCCTTTAAGTATAAACATAATAGATAAGTAAGCATCACAGGTAAAATTTTCATTGCAAAAATAAGAGAGTTATGCATAAGATATGTCGATGACCATTTGTTCATAAGATATTTTCATATAATATAGATGTGTTTACTCACTTCCACCGATTGACTTCCCAGTACTTTGATCAATAATAGGATCATAGAATCCACCGGCAGATTCAACGCGGAAATCATATCCATATGTTGTAGAGACGATGCATAGGGGGAGGAGAAGAATAAATGACAACATAGTAGGATACCGTATCAAATGAGGACTAGTTTATCTCAACGCCGACGATCAGGATATCAATTAAGAGTATGACAATGGGTAGAGGAATGATTTGTTCTATGTTTGATGGTTAAGGAAGAGGAAGCGAGACGACATCAAACTCTAGTAGAACTTTTTTCACTCAACTCAAAGCTTTATTAAAAGGTCGGTACTTATAGTCATACATTAGTAAGGAACAGCCTTCAACCAACTCTCAAATTCATCACTCACTCAATTACCACAATACACGATATTGTAGGCACTGCTTATCATAAAAAAGAGGAGAAAGCAATATAAGAGTGTTATACCATGGTTCAATTCGGAAAGACGCTAAATGATGGTGAGTCGCGATACACTTATCAGTTTTTATTGCAATGAAATTATGTTTGTTTTAACCTTCTACTTATTTGCAATATTGATTATACACCAACTCATCTCTTGTATGTCTATTCATTCTATATGATATACCACAGTTGTTAAGAGTGACTGGAAATGTCACGCCGTAGCCTACATGGAACTAAAACGTGCTCTCTCTGAACAATCTGATACTACTAATACTAACCCTACAACAAACAGTTGTCAACCAGGCATAGGCATACATAAAAAATGTCAAATTAACAGATGTATAGGAACAATTAATAATAATGATGATGTCCACTCCGTACATACTGAAAGTTCCTACCAAATTTCGGATAAACAAAAGGCGAACTATTTTCGTATATATGAAGATTCCATTAAACGATTAACAAACTTTTATGAGAATAGAGTTACTTGGGCAAATGATGAAAAGTTACGATTAGTAAAGGCTGTGGAAAGACGAATTACTGATTGTGAAAAGAATTGTAATACTGAGGATGCTGCTGGTTGTAGTGGTAAAAGTAGCATCTTTAGAGATGCTGGAGATAAAAAGTCAGAGTCTTCATCCGCCAACAAAGAAGATACAACCGATTCAACATCCTTCTTAATACATCAAATAACAAACTTCTCACGAGACTTGGGATTGGTATTAGAATTCTTGGAATTAAATACCACTGCCTTTTCTAAAATTATGAAAAAGTATGATAAACGTACTGGATCTATATTGCGGGAGAGCAAGTTAAAAGAGCTAAAGAGTACACATCCGTATTTATATGATGGGGGTGAATTGAAGAAAATTAAGGTACAATGTACTGAATGGATTAAACAATTGCAGTTGATATTGCAGAAGGATGTTAGTATGGTGGTTAGTCATTTACGTGTACCATTAACATCATCCCCAAGTAGTAGAGTATCACCAAGAAATAGTCGAGCATCTTCACCATCCAAGTCGGATTCATCAAGTATTGTAAGACTTACTGAACAAAATTCATTTGAAAGTGGTGAGGATCTTGTGAATGTACTGCCCAAGTTACCATTTCCTGCTGGGAATAGTACCGAGGCGGGTGAGAATCCACAAGAGAGTAGTGAACAAATCAAGGGTGCCAAGGGCTCAGCCGCTGCTCGTGTCGGCAGTCCGACTGTACGATTTGCAGCTGATGAAAAGAAGACTGCTTCTCCACACCTTGTCAAACCAAGTTTACAAGCAGCACCCAGATCCATACACAAGACCAAAGAGGCACAAATACTTGAACAAATGATTGACCGTGTCAATGAAGAACTATGTTATCAAAAGGCCGACTCGCCATTCTTTGACACGCCATTGGCAAATGAGAAACAACCACCATCATTCATGAGTTCCGAGGTACAAATTGCCGCACTACTTGGTCAAGGAGAGTTTTGTAAGATATATGAAGTATCACAATTTAATGTCCCGGAAAGTTGTCATATCTGCTTCTTACATCGTGGATATAATGACCCGCAGCCCAAGAGTTTGAAGATGAAGAGTGGTGATAATAAGCAAGGTCAACCTGGACATCGCAAGATTCCCAGTTCCGTCATTATTGACACTTCGGATATATCCGATGAAGCAAAGAATGTGTGTATTCCCGTGCCTACTGGTGTTCCTATTAAA
>Ga0075437_10342_pt1 | contig 32136 bp, 23 predicted proteins | sample MintriMetagenome_FD_74266 | JGI IMG/M metagenome (GOLD analysis project Ga0075437, IMG submission 74266) | Marine eukaryotic communities from Monterey Bay, USA to study complex ecological interactions - Minidiscus trioculatus and... | ecosystem: Environmental > Aquatic > Marine > Unclassified...
AATCAAAGCTGAGGAGTTGTTAAATATAATGATTGAACTTAGTAATAACTATGGAAATAATAGAGATCAACAGGAAAGAGTAGGTAGGGTAAGCTCATCAGGTAGGACAGTAAATGAAAAAGAACAAAGAAGGAATATATTCCAACCAAATGAATTTACATATGCAACTGTTATTGATGCCTATTCACGTATACACGATGGTCATAATGCTGAACGTATATTACAATTAATGAAACAACAACATAAACCGAATGTAGTTGCCTATAATACAGCCATTACAGCATGGTCACGATGTACAAAAGATGGTAGTAGATTAGATATTAAAGATGTAAAGAAGAGTAGAGAGGCAGCAGATAATGCAGAACGAATACTACGTGAAATGTGGATAGAACATGACAAGCTTCAAATAGATGAAGAACGTATATCAAGATTTCCAAGTCGATTACTGCCGGATGTTATATCATATTCATCTGTTATATCAGCATATGCGACTTGTTTTGATCAACCCTATGGTATGGAACGGGCACATGAATTAGTTATTGAGTTGGAAGGATTGGCGAAACAGGAATATATCAATAATCAAGGAGGCGACAGTGATGGTGATGGTACTACTAATGGTAACAGTAGTAGTAATAATTGGCAACAAAGACGATCAATGAATAATCGTATCGGTCGGAATCAGAATGGTTTCCAACCGAATACAATGGTATACAATACATTACTACAGGTATATGCCGAGGAGGGTGATGCATCGACTGCTGAACAGATATTACAATCAATGATGACATTACATTCTCAATCAATACAAGTTAATGAAAATGGTGGAGGTAGTGGACCAAGTGGTCCATTCCGATTTATTAAACCAAATGTCCGTACGTTTAATGTTGTGTTGAATGCTTGGGCTAAGTGTGATGATAGGGCACAGGCTGGTGTTAGGGCAATGAAGTTATTAGATTGTATGACGGAGGATGATGCTGTTGAGCCTGATGTTGTTAGTTATAATACTGCCTTGAATGCTTGGTCGTCAAGTGCTAGTGTTGATCCTGCATCATTATCTGCTGAGGTACACGAGGAAGGTGACAGTGAGGAAGGTACTATCAAACCAATCGTCGGAGAGGAGGCTGCATATGAGGCATTGCAACTATTGGATAAGATTGAAGAACAGTATATTCGTCAATTTCAAGCCAATAGTGATGATGAGATACATGTGGACAAACCGTCGTTTGATAAAGAACGATACAAGAAGCTTGATAAGAATGCAAAAGCAAGATCCCGCCCATACAATATTCGTATCTCGTATAGTACGACCATAGCAGCATTTGCCAATGCGGCACAACATTCAAAAGATAACGGAGTTGCATTAGCCGAGCAAGCAGAAGGTATACTTAACCGTATGATCGACAAGTTGGATATAGAACCAGATGCATACGGTATGAATGGCGTGATACTAGCATGGGCACGTTCCTCGGGTGGTATGAAGGCAGCTGAACATGCCGAGTCATTATTCAGGAGTATGAAGATACCCCCAACAATTGTTAGTTGGTCATCAGTTGTGAATGCATATGCACTTGCTGATGGTGCACATAAGGCCGAGGCTTTGTTGCAAAAAATGGAACAGAATGGGACAGAATCAAGTAGAGGACGGATCGTTCCAACGACTGTATTGTGTAATAATGTATTACACTCGTGGGGTAAAAGTTCAGATAGTGATGCATCACGAAATGCCGAGAAGTTATTAGAACGCATGGAAAGTACAACCTTGCCGAGGCCTGATGTTATATCCTACCGGATTGTACTCACGGCATTGGAACATTGTCTTGATCATGACAAGGCAGAGCGTGCCAAGTCTGTACATGATCGATTCATTGCATCGTTGGACAATAGTCCTGTTAAAGTCGATCCTCGTGAAATTCAGAATGCATACAATAGCGTCTTGACAGCGTGTGCCTATACACCAGCAGATGCCGGAGAAGAGCATCGGACTAAAGCTGGGAATATCCTTGTTGGTTGCGTTCGAGATATGAATCAGTTTCCATGGTCTACATATGATAATGATGGTGGAAGTAGTATCGTGGGTCCTAATCAAGAGACTTATGCTCTATTCATGCAGGGCTGTAGTCATCTCTACGACTCGAAGGCAGTAGAACGGAATGAGTTTATGAAGGCTGCATTCCATGAGTGTTGCAAACAAGGACTACTAAATGATATCATTTGGAACAAGTTTAGTACGGCAATGGGACAAGAGATGACGAAGGAGTTTATTCAAGAGATATTGCCTGGTAGTAGTTATCATTTCCTAGATTATGAAGATCTGCCTAAAGGATGGAGCGGTGGTAGTACAGGTTTGGATTAAGATCATTAGTATAGCATCTACTGCTTCCTCTCTGGATTACTAATAAAGAGGAGAACTTTGAGTACATAAAAACAAGAAACTCATGCTTTCCTCAAAACTGTCCACTCACTTTCATACTGGGGGAACAACATATAACCATTGCCAACTGTAACTGCAGTATCGCCGACTTTATTGATAACAAGCCCATAATAAAGCAACATTAAACCAAATATAACAACCATAAAAGTGTATCGGAGCTTCCTCATACGGTAGTGGGGTAGACTTGCCTCACTAACAAGATACGGCATAGACTTAATGATATGATAGACTGTATTAAGTCTGGCAATATCAAGTTTCTTTTGAGATAGAGGTGGGTTGTGATATTGTATTTTGGTACCGGTTTTGTTAGAACTAAACCAAGCCATGATAGTTGGTATAACAACGGTGGGGATTGAGTGATCTTCAATGTTTAGATCACCTTTGACCAGACCCCAAATGATCTTTTGTTTGATAATCATCGGGATGCTCCTTGATGACTTGTTCAGTTTAAGGCAAGCATGAAGGAGATTTCTATCATCGATTGAGTTCATTAACATGAGAGGACGGCTGAAAGGCCCGATAGCTGTCAAGTTGAGATCTTCAAGCGTATGGTTTGATTCCACGATGTTCTTGGTGCTTGACGTATTACAAACGAGATCCAACAGAGCCGACCATCCACTTCGGATGTTACTATTACCCAGCAAATTAAGATACTTGAGCTTTGAATTAGAGTTACTAGCCAACGCGGTGACCAATATGCCAACACATTCATTGCCAAGAGAATTGTTATGGAGATATAAACATTCTAGATTTGGTTCTGGGCTTTCCAACAGCTTTGCAAGTGATCTACATCCCTTTAAACTGATTTCATTGTTATTCAACATGAATGATTTCAATCCTTTACACGAGGTGATCAGTACACTGATAAGGATATTCAAGTCAGCTCCTCCAAGATTGTTTCCGCTTAGATTGAGGGTTTTTAGTGTATCTCCAGATAGGTTTGATAGTGCATGTGAGAGAAGCCAAATACTGTAAGGCCAAAGATTACAACTTGTCAGGTGTATTTCCTCGAGGCTTGTGTTCTTGATGAAGAAAGGAGCCAAGCTATTTAGCTTTGTGGTATCTCGGAGGTTGATCCAAGAGAGTCTTAGCTGTCTAATACATCGATTGTGTTTAAGTCCATCACATAAATCTACTACATCCAGGTTACAGTTGTGAATAGTCAGGTTCATCAAGTTTGTATTCTGGCCAATAAAGACTCCTAGAAGTCTTGCAGCATCACTCCAAACCCTAAAGACGACATCTTCTAGTACAAGTTGATCGGTATCTTCATCGTTGTGTTTAACAAGGAGGATTGTCCGTGCATCTTTATCGTTAAGACCATTTGAATACTCTGGATCTTGGAGGAGGCTCAAATCATTAATGTCGTCTTGATCTAAGTTCTGCATGGTTAAGTGCTTCCACAATTATCGGTTAGTTTATGAGGATGAACGAGCTCTCTAAGAAATTCAATCATGTATGATTTTCGCGACTTCTTGGTATCCTATTATATGTAAAATAGAGATGTGCATACTAAAACACTCTTAGAGACTAGTTAATCTAACCTTATCTACTCGTTGCTGCTCCATCCCTTAGTTCCTTCCTCGTCACCCACCTAATCAAATGCGATATCTTTCTTGTCGTTTGATGGATACCTCTACCCCGCTTATGAGAACACGACAGTATGGTACATATTACATAATTAGCACCAGCTATACTTTCCACCACAAGTATACTACTCCATAGTAATACAATATCCAATAATTGAAACACCTTGGCAAGGACATATGTAATGGAGAATGGTAGACAACTGAACATGCCGGGAGGAGAGAGCTTGTCCAATATTTTGTTGCAAATCCAACCTGATAGGTAACAATATGAACCAGCCAATTCAAATACAAATGATGCAGTAACAGCTGCCAATACTAATGAACTTCCAACCAGATAATCTATGAAGCCACCACTACTACAACTGCACTTCTCATTCTTGTCTGTTTTCTTGTCCTCTCCGTTTTGTTGACTAGGTGATACTACATCTGCTGCTGCTACCCTACCCTGATTCTTCTGTAGATCCTCCTTTGCCTCTTCGTATACTGTCAACCATGGATTACCTTCAATCAAGAATCGTGGATCAATACTAACTTGAGCATTTTCAGGATGTAAGCAAGCAATCCATGTAACATAAGATGATTCCGGATTATTAGATAGGTGATTATGACAATGTTGGCTGATGACGGATATGCCTTCTGCTCTTGCTTGATCTGCTACTACTTGTTCTTCTTCATCTGTATGCGGGATTGTACTTTGATATAACGGAGGAGCAGAAGGTTGAGGATCGATTGCCACAGCAATTGCTATCGGAGGTTGTGATGGGGGAGATAATGTATCTTCTTCTTCTTCTTCTTCTTCTTCTTCTACATTTTTCGTCGTCATCCTACCTCTCACTGCAATATCGTTACATCAACTAATCGGAACATATAATAATCATATTTAGAGATGCTGCTAACAGCATTTGCCCTGTATCTCCATATCGGCCACCATGATGTGCACGGCTCGCTGCTATGGGTAGTAAACCCTATTAAGCTCTAATACAAATTAATTTTTTATTTTGCTACTAAAAGCGTATAGATGGCTTCTACTATATGTATTTGATAAGGTTGTGGCGGTAGAATGCTCTAAGCATCTCTCATTGCGTTGATGTAGTACCTTAAAGTTGACCTTAGCAACTTTGATGCAATTTATCCGTGGGCACTTGTGGGGGGCAGGAGCCCCCTAACGCCTACGCTAACTTCGCTCGTACAAATTCAGTGAATTTAGGGGGGCAACATGAGAGAGTTATTGATGAGTTAGTGTTGTCTTATCATTCCAAGATTATAGACATAGCTACAATGGATGTATATACGTTATTCAGTAGCCGTATAATGGTACTAATAACAGTTTACGAGGCCTAGTCAAGGTGTCAATTACGTAAGATATCCCAAGGAGGTAACCCTCGGCAAAAGATAAGATAAGTATTTTGAGATTGTTGCTGTTGTCCCCACTCCTTGCACTTCGGTACAATCATTCAATATCACCTACTAACGTGATCCACAGCACTTTTTCTACCTCGGATTGCCCATTTCCTTCCTCATTTGTTGGCCTTAAGGACTGCTCGTATTTGACTGTATATCTTTAAACCCTCCACAATGTGATATGTATCATACCCCAAACGGTAGATCCACCCAATATTCGTAGTAGAACCTTTTATATACCTATTCCAATAACTACGGATGCGGTTGTTTCGGTTGCGGAGGCTGTAATCACCGCACCAATATAGTCCACTCCAATAATAATTCCTAACATAATAACTTTATCTCATTCGGGATAGCTTTAAGCGATTTCCAATAATATACGTGCTGGTTGCTACGATCCTCCAATTATAATCGATACTAATAGTAATAATAAAGAGAACCCGCGCCACATATATTGTATACCCGACGTACACCACCAATAATAGGGCAACCATAATACAGGTGTATTAAATATCGGCAAAACAAAATAACGCTTACGCTACCGTTGAGGGACGTAACGACCACCCACGCCAATCCAACCCACACGTAATTTACTAACCATATAGGATAAGTGAATGGAGAATGTAATTTGGTGTAGGATAGTGCTACACCATCACATGATAACCATAATCACCACCTGAGTAAACTTCCCTCCAAATCATCAGTGGTGGTATATACGTATTGAATCTTCCTCCCTGCTGAATTATGCAGAACACTGGATTATTGTTGTACGATGTCTTGCCATGCTCTGTGCAAGGGGGTGGGGTATAATTCATTATAATAACATACCAATATGAAGATACGTGAAATATGCACCTTATCACGTATACATAATTACACACACTCAATCTAGTATACGGCCACACCAGATGACACCCTACCGAATGGAAACATGATCTATAACACCTTAACTTGCTCTCTGCAATAGGACTTGGTGTAGATCGATGAGGTGAAGAGGATAAAAGACAATGTTAGTAGGTGCACATCATGCCGCTTGAAAATATAAATTGTTATTTTACCCCCCTAAACTTTTGCCCATTTTGTCCCGGTGAAAATATGTTGAAGAAGGGTCAATTTACCCCTCAAAAACCGAGGTGGGGATATTTTGGGCAAAATTGCTTACCCCAGAATATCGGTCAAAGTTGAGAGTAGGTCAAACTTCATGTCTATGTCGTGCTATCAATACTCATCATACGAACATAAATGATAGCTGATTCGGAATCTAGAGAAGCAATAGATTACGATAGTACCCTCAAACGTATCATGGGGATCAATATTGATGGAGCTATGAGGTGCTGAAAATCATCCCTAAATGGGGTCTAACCTAAAAAAGCTTAGGTTTACCACCCATAGCTGCTAACAACTACTCTTTTCGTTAGATCGCCATTAATTCTGACGGTATCCTTTGTCATTTTTTTGAGGTGAGTACAATAGGACTATGTAGAGGAGGTTTTGTTGTATGGCTTGAATTAGTAAGCGGTGTAGTGGCTGTTATTATCACCATATACTATAACAGATTATTTGTAATAATTTGTATCAGTAATTGAATTTGTTGGCGGCGGCGACAGGGCACCTCAGATTATAATATAAAAGAAAATAAGTTTGCTTTCTTGACTATTCGGGGAATAGCATTGCTAAGCGTTTGCAAATGACATTGCATCATTATATATCATTACATATTATTATATTATATCAACAAAAGAATACAATATCCAATCTACATACGTCCGAGAGATTGGTCAAGTAGTTGAGGTTAGACATTGCTCTGGATTTTAGAAGCTAGATATATTGCATCACATTAATTATGAGCAATAATGAAACAAATATGAATAATGAAACTTCTTTTATATACATGGGTGGTGATATGGTAGTTCCACGAGATGTTAAGCGGGTCAGAGTTCATCCTTCTGTTACCGTGATACCCGAAAGGGCATTTTATAAGCGTGAGAAATTGAAGGAGATTGAGCTATGTGATGGGTTACTGGAAATTGGAAGCAAGGCATTTAGTATGGGGCAGTGGGGTGCCGACGGATGCTCCTTGAAACGAATTATTATACCATCTTCTGTTAAGACAATTGGTAGCAATGTATTCCATCGTTGTAGAAAGTTGGAGGAGGTTATACTTTTTGAAGGGTTGCGAGAGATTGGAAGTCATGCATTTGATGGATGCAAAGTCTTGAAGAGAATCAATATTCCCTCAACAGTCACGCATATACGTGATAATGCATTTGCCTGGTGCGGGCAATTGGAAGATATTGAACTCAGTGAAGGACTGCTGGAAATAGGAGAGTTTGCATTCATTGAGTGTACTTCCCTCACGCGAATCAGAATCCCATCCACTATTAGTGTGATTAACACAGGGGCATAGATGTTCAGCTTTGTGAAGGATTGTTAGAAATCGGAAGTAATTCATTCGATAATTGTTACGCTCTGAAGAGCATTAAAATACCATCCACAGTTACGGATATCCACAAAGAAGCGTTTATTGGTTGCCATAAGTTGAAAGAGGTTGTTCTATGTGAGGGACTACTAAACATTGGGGAGTATGCATTCTGTAGGTGCACTTCCCTTGAACGAATCAAGATCCCTTCTACAGTCAGTATCATAAGCGAGGGAGCATTCAAGTTGTGTGAAGCTTTAAAAAAGATAGAGCTTAATGAGGGACTGCTGGAGATCGGAGAATTTGCATTCTATGAATGTTGTTTCAGTGACATCAATTTCCCGTCGACTGTGAAAACAATCAGTAGTTGGGCATGCGGCAACGTGCTACCATTATTGAATTTTACATTACCAGATGGCATTGAAAGTATTGGGGTCAATGCCTTTCGTAATGGAGCATATCAGAGGATCAGAATCCCGCCTCTCGTCAAAACATTTACCAAGAATATGTTTTACAATAGGTGCCTGTTGTCTTTGGAGCTCCAAGAATCTATTGAACGAGTTGATAACCTGGCATTTGATTCTAGTACAATGCTTCGGAATCTAGCACTTCCATCAAATGTAGAGATTGGGATTGATGCATTCAAGGATTGCCTTGACCTAAAACAGCTTGGTACAGAACGGAGTATTATCAATGCACTGAAACATCGCTTTGATAATCTACCAATACACAAGATACTGTACTATCAATCCTACAATCAGGGAAGGGTATTGAGGAGTAATAATGGATCGTTGATAAATATGCTTGATGACCCATCTATCAAGCAACAGGATACTCTCGGAATGACTCCACTGCATATACTTGCATGCTCTACAACCCAAAATATAGAGATATACAAGATGTTTATTGACAACCATCCTGAAAGTCTTATCACGAAAGATAGATGGGGTGCAGTACCGTTACTTTATGCCGTATGGGGAGATGTGGACAAAGATATTGTGCATCTTCTAGTTCAAAGTTATAAATCAATATTCCCTACCTATGTGTTCAATTTTACAAGAATGATGGAAATATTGGGACAAGCTTGTGTGGATGGAGAGATGATAAATATTTTGCATGGCATTCAGATAAAACATTTCCCTGATCAATGCATTGATTGGGATACACTTCTTGAGAACGCTATAACTCGCTCTCCTAACCCTAACCACCCTCGTTCCGTTAACGAGTATACATTGCGGTGTTTTGCTGCCTACAGACTAATGTTCCCAAATCATTTGGATCTATTGCGGATTAAGCCACTACTCGATGAAATGGAAGATACATCGTTGACACATATTTATGAAGGCACCCGAGGAAGAAGAGATTTTGTCAAAAAGCTACAGGAGAAGCTTGATGTTTGTCGAGATAAATACGACAGAATAATGGAGGCCCTTACAATGATCGAGCTTGTACTGTGGAAGAACAAGATGGATGATTGTTGTGGGCACCAGAGAAAGACGAGGCAAAGCAAGAAGATGAGGATGGATGATTCGGATATGCGAAAGCAATGTCGTATCAAATGTGGAGCCGAGACGAACATTGTGATCGAGCATGTATTACCGTATCTTAGTATCCTATAGGCAGGGGTCTTCTTATGTAAAGTAAACAAACCATGTAATGTAACACACGTATTCGTAGTCTTATTAGTTGCTTAAGCTGCCCTAATTATAAACTATACTTCACATCTTGCAACTCTCTAGTATATCCATCAACAATATTCCTCCATACACTACTACCACCGCCACAACTTTCATAGAAACTAATACCAGTTTCATAAAGCTTACACAATCTCATCTTCCTTGCTTTCTTCTTCTCCTTCTTATTCTTCTTGGTGTTACCACTACCACCACTACGGCTAGTCTTTTCATAATCGATACATAAATCAAAGAATGATTTCATAGTTAGCAACTCTTCACCAGTCTTGCCAGAACACGATTTGCCATAGTTGGAATGATATAATACACTTGTATATATTGACTGAATGGCATCTTCTTGTTTGTTCCCTTGTGTAGTATCTTCCAAGGTGTCCATTGTGTACTTGAGGTAGGCAAGGAATGTGGATGCAACATTCACGGCTTCTTCTTCTTCGGCCTCGTCATCATCATCCTTGCCCTTGGTAGGCATGGAATAGTCGGATCCTTGAGAAAGAAGTATCAACTTTTGGAATAATGACTTTAACTCATCATCCACCTTGGCTGTCCTTGAAGGTCTCGTCATCAAGTGTTGCATCAACTCTGTTAATATCAAGGTATGAGCATGTCGATTATGGATGGGAGTCGACTTTAACGCTCGATGCAATATACTTGTAGAGGAAGAAGATGGTGCTTCCATTTGTGATGAAATCTCAGCCCAACGTAACCACAATCGGGCATTGTTATCATCCGTTGCCGAGGCACTTGAGGAAGTTGCGGCATCCCTTAACAACGTCTCGGCCTTGGTGATTTGATCCGTACTTAGTAGGAAATCAACATGATCCGATGTCAAGCTAACTGAAGTAACCTTCTTCTCGGCAGCTTGGGCATACAACTGTTCAAGTAGATGTACATGACGTTGAGCGGCTCCCTCGGCATCCTCATCAGCTAGCAGAAGATACGAAACATCCTCCTCTTCACCCTCGTCTCCTTCTTTATGATCAACTAAACGTTGGATACGAAGTCGTAAAAAGCGTGCACCCTCAAGGTACATTTTTGATGTTGGCACTGCCTCCAGTGCCTCTTGTAGCAAGTCCAAAGCAGCATCTCCTCTACTCACCGTCACTGCTACCAACTCATTGGATTCCTCCTTCTCTACACGTGCCTTCTTTGCTGGTCGTTCCCCCTCTTCATCCTCGTCCTCACTGCCATCCTCTTCTTCTTCATTGTCCATACCCAACAAACCGACCCCAACACTAACACCACCATCTCCATTCATCATACCCTCTTCAACAAACGATATCCTAGCAACCCATCCTTCAACACTACTACCAAAATCACGTGTAATACTATCCATAATATAACTAACTAACATTTCAGTATTTGGAAATTGACGACATGTTTCAATAAACTTGAGACGGAATTGAATGTTAGTGGGTAGAGCTTTGATTGCATTCTTGTAAATGATTTGGGAAGGGAGGAGTGTTGTTAATGATTGTGTCCATTTGGTATGTTCTTCTTCTTGTTTCTCTTCATCTTCTTCCTCGTCGTCATCTTCAACATCACTACCAATACCACTCAAATCACCAACAGTAACATCGACACCACCCTCTAATACCTGCTGCCTGCCCCATAACTTTTGTACATAATGTAATTCCAATGAAAAGTATTGGTTCCATAACTCTTCAGAATTCTTATTAATACGTAAGGCACGTTGCATTAATATACGTGCATTGGATATAGAACTGCCAACTACTTTTGAGTCTATACCCTCATCTCCTCCCTTCTTATTACTATTATTTTCATAATCTTGAGCAACATAACCAAAGTATTCAAAGGAACTAGCCTCAATCCATAGTCCAACCTCACGTGGATGATATTGTATTCCTTGAGCATATATTCTACTTAAATGTTTAAATGATTTAACATCTTTAGCAAAATTTGCATAATTTAATAATATATCCAATGGATAATGGAATTTTCGGAGTGTACGTTGATAGATGTAATGTATGTGACGGATAATGTGTGAATCGCCTGATCCGGATGTTTTGTATGCTGCTTGTTTCTCGTTATCACTGTCATCATCATCAGAGTTGTTCTTATAACGTGCCTCACGCTCAGCTTTTAATTCTAGCAATACCTTTTCCTTCCGTAACTTACGTAACTTTTCCAACATTATCTCATCTTCAATATAGCGTAAATAATCAGACTTGCGTGCTGAGTTACGACGATGTAATAAGTATTCAGACTTGCGTCGTCTTTCAACTATTGATGTAATTTCGGTAGGTGTGAAGATTGATCGATCTTGTAAATCTTTTAAATGGGGTACCATTTGTTCTAGGATGGATTGTACTTGTTCTGCCATCTTGATCTTGTATGTTATGTGTTATTATACTGTGTATTGGTGGGTTCAGCAAAATGATGGGTGTTACTGCAAGCAAAGTAAATATTATGTATGGGGGAGAAAGATACCTTATGCTTTTGTGATATGTGTTTTATGTGTTGGCGGTCGCTCAAGAGGTTTTGCAATAGATGTGTATAATATTCAAGCAATGCATATACACACCACCAGGTGCTCTCTACATGTGTCGTCTACTCTCTGTTTGAGATTTGTGGAGGGGTAGATTGATATTTGACCGTTTGAGATTTTTATTCTATGCTTGGGCATCATTCTCACTCTCACTCCTCGTTGCAATCGACTGCATATGGCAGTATGCATGGACGGCATAGCACGCTAAGGAGGGAAATAGTCTACAATTAATGATGATATACCTTGGGGCGTGTTCTGGTTGATTGTCGGCGGCGGTCATCATTCATATCATCACATCTGAATAACTTTTCACAGAGTGATTTGCAATGAGCATAATCACCAGATTTATTGAGCATCTTCGTAATCGTTACTATCAGTATCGTCATCGTTACTCTCCTACTGATAGTCCACAAAATAGAACATATGGCAGTAATTATAGTGGAAAGATGATCCTACAAATCCCGGTGCGTAATTATTACCAACGTAAGAATAAGAGAAAAACGTATAATTCATCAAGATTAACAAGACGTAAAGAGTATTTATTACCGATTACAAACAATATCTACACAATGCATGTACTTAGTAAGATTGGATATGATACTTCTAGTGGATTCTACGATTTAGATTTTTACATGAATTTATATAATGAACCAGAATGTATCAAGGTCGATCTCTGTGCTATTAAGATATGTCTAAGTAACATGTCTTACGATTGCAATATTTGCAGTAGTATCCAGGCAACGTATAAATCAACATTTTCAAGTAATAAGACAAAGACGAGTGTCGCTCCATCACATAGGTTGGGTCACCTCGGTATTTATGATAGATATGCCAGTTATGTGGACTTTATTTTACAAGATGGGGAGTATTTGGTTGAAATACGTACTTATTACAGCGAATTCAATATCATTGAGCGCAATAGATATGTCCAACATATTTCTTTGATTACAAACCGTCGCTGGGCTAATTTTGGAGGTTATAGTTGTTATTGGAGAATCCGACCAATAACGCCAGGTATAATTAACGAACCGTACAATTTGTTAACTGATTGGAATAAGAGTAGAATCATCGCCTTTGTTGGAACTTCAACTGGTGGAGACAATCGTCGAGATTTGGGTACAATATCAATAGGTCTCAATTGGGGCAAAGTCGGTCATCTTATATGCCTTCGTGCACTTTTAGAACAGAAGAGGGCAACGCAGAAAGGTGAACAAAGGGTAGAGAGATTCATTATGAATACAAGTGAAGATATATTCAGACGTATAGTTTCATTTATATAAATTCTAATGATGATATCCTTATTTGAATTGAAACACCGGTTTACTCGTTACTATCTAAATTGTCTACAGCTCTTTACACTACATCAACACCTTCCTTTGATATATTAGGGCTTTCGTATCTGATAACCACCTTTACGCTTCTTCAGTCTCTTCTCCGCCTCTAACCAATGTTTAGACCCATTAAGGTGATCAATAACAAATCCACAGCTTTGCATTAAAGAATAACATGTCGTCGGACCAACAAATTTAAACCCATGCTTCTTTAATGCCTTACTCATACGTTCACTCTCTTCCGTCTTACTCGGCAAATCACTAAATGATTCCCAATGATTTAATATTGGTTTGTTATCAACAAATGACCATATATACTCTTTGAAGGATGATATAGTACCATTTGATTTAAGTGTTTGTATAATAGTTGCATTGTTTACTACCGACAGTAATTTGCCGCGATGTCGAACTACCAACTTTGTCTTATCATCATCATCGATTGATAATAAACTTTCAATATCATCATCACTCATGGTTGATACCTTGTCAATATCAAAGTTATGGAATGCTAATCTATATGCCTCGCGTTTATGTAAGATTGTTCTCCATGATAAACCTGATTGAGCTCCTTCGAGTGATAGCTTTTCGAACAACTCGTTGTCGGTATCTTTTTCATATCCCCACTCATTTGACATGTAGTCAATATAGATAGGATCGTTGTTGGTGAATGGATGAAACCAATTTTGTTCATTATCCAATGATTGTTCTTTCCTCTTTCGTTTTTTGGATGACGAAGAGGAGGGTTTACTAGATGAAGACATGCTATATCTAGTTGTTGCAATAGGGGATTTGATACGATGACCTTGACAAAGTTGAGTTCGTATGTTGCGTAGGCACAAGAAAGAAGTAAGTCTTCGGTGCATATCAATTCATACAATAATAGTACACAGTATGTATGATATCAGGAAGATACGCAGAGTAGAGCCGGCTACTATACTATCACATCACCCTCAATGACTGAAGAATATTTTTTCCTCTAGTTAGTATCTATGGATGCGGTATCCTTTGCCCCGCCCAGTAAGTGAGTAGTTTCACCTCCTCTTTCTCATACTAAGATGGCGACAATCAGCGGCAGTAAGCGTCCTAGGATCAATGGAGATAGTCCACATATAAATGATTTACCCATTGGTTTCCTAGTTGAGGTATCAACATACTTGTGCAAGCCCTCAAGGGCTCTATTTGCAACAGCACTCTCTGCGACTTTCTCTTCTTGGAAAAAAGATAATAGCGTGCGTCATCCATCAGTAACGAGTAAAGCTATCATAGCAGCATCTGATTGGGATGTAGTAGACTTTGTAGATATTGAGAATAATTTAGCATACAAGTTAAAAGATAACGATCTTCGTGCAGTACTGCTGATCATAAATGCAAGACAAACACTCAAAAAGTTAAAGCTTACCAATTGTATAAACATTATCGGAGACGGACTGTCACCTTTGCGAGGGTCGAATGTATTAGAACTATTAGATTTGAGCCTTGTTGGAAAACACGAATCTCCTAGTAAAGTGCATTATGATGAAAAGGGTTATCCAATACGTTATCAACAAAGAAATTTGATAACTCCTTTAGCTGTTCTTCCCATAATCGAAAGTATTATTGCGTCCGATAAATGTGCTTTGATGTACACTGTATTTCCGGATATGTGGAAGTGGCGTAGTGACGAATGGGCATTGTTTGAGGAATTTAAAAGGAGGTATAATGAAAGATTCGAAAGAGCCAGATTAAGTTGTGCAAATTGTTCCGCTTCCAATGTACTTTCAACTTCTCTCCTCAATGTTCATCCTTGGGTGGATAACCATCTAAATCAATACAATGTATGCTATGATTGTCTAAAACCAATATGCAGAGGTTGCACAGATGGTGAATGGAGTGAAAAGCTAGGATTTTGCGAAAGGTGCCAGAAACACTTCTGTTCCGATTGTGTAAAAGTAGGAGAGTGTGAACATTGTAGTGAAAGTGTATGCAGAGGTTGTAGCAAGACATGTGACGAATGTGAGAGCATCTTCTGTGATAATAGCTGCCTGCCTACATGTGATTCTTGTGGTAGAGCGAGCTGTAGGGACTGTGACAATGTGCCTCAATGTTCTGATTGTGGCGAGAAAGCTAATTGCCGAGGATGCTACAATGGCGAAGAGTATACTGTTGATGAGTGCCGTTGTTGTCGAGAAGTCTATTGTTCTGACTGTGTTCCCTCAGATACAGGATGTTGGGGTTGCACAAAGGTTGTTAAGATACGAGAACAAGCAAAGGAGATTGAGGAGCTAAAGAAGAAGCTCGGCAAATGTAAATGGGAGAGTAGATAAGTATATGTTAGCACCCGTTATTAAGACCTGAATTAACCACTAAACTAAGTTTATCATTCGCATACTTTTGTACCTAATATAAATATAGATTAGTATCCCCAAACCTAAGCTATGTAGATGATTGATAGTTATAAACACTCCAAAAAGTGATAACACTTCCTAACTTCTTAGCAATCTATAGTTAGTATTTAAGCCGCATAGCTTTAGCATCTAAAATATCAATAGCCTCTAAAACAAAATCACACCCCCACACATAGTCTATAGTACCCCCCTTCAGTATTACAAGGAGTAAGCCACTTCTCTATAACTCCCTTAAAGTAGCTCCTCCGGTCTAATTCAAATCCTCCCAACTCGTTTTCACCCCTCTTTCCCCCAATACAAAGATTCCTCTTCAAGAAGACTCTAATATATGTTTATAGAAATATTAACCATAAACATCACCCTTTGATAAACAACGATCAACGACACTCCGTTGAACATTCAAGGTAGGATTAGGCGCCCCAATAGTAACAACCACAGCCTCCCGTCCATCATCCAACTTAACACGAGGAATAGTCCCCTTCAATGTCTTTTGTTTATCCTCACAGACCAATTCACAAACCATGGTTGTATCCCACTCATCTTGATGGACGTTGTGATTACCACATGTTAATGATGCACCGCCAACTTGTTTCATTAGATATAATGATGGTATATTCTTTTTAACACGGTTCATTAATTCTTGCAGTGTTGTTGAACCTAGTATATGTCCATCGTCGGGTGCTGCCTCATCGAAATAGTTTTGTAGATTACCTGTATTTGTTTGCAATAAATATCGTATGAGAGAAAGAATGGAATATTTGATATGAGTTTTTATGTGTACAATATCATGTGAACATTATGTTGCTATGTCGATATCATGACAACACAACGCTGCTGCAATATATTTCAATTAAATTTACTTACCTGCTGATTGGATTGGTTGCTCGGGTATATTAAAACGTTTATTGGTATCAGTACAATGTATTTGGATGGTCAGACGAGAGTTCTTTAAGGAGTTAACTGGCCGCCATCGATTATCGTGCAACTCTTGAGATGATTTGGATGGAGCTAGTGTATCTGCTGCTGGTGGCATTTTGGCTGTTGCTGCTGTCATGTTGTAGTTTGTTGTATTGTTGAGTAGGAGGGGTAGTTGTTGTTGGCGTTATTATATGTTTCAAGTTGTTATTTATAAAATTATGGCAACATACACTCACCTTACTGATATCCTTGATCGTAATATCTTTGCAATTGCAATTGATTTCGGTTCCTATTATTATTGAGGAGGATAGATCAACAAAACCAGGTGCTCAACAAAAAAAGTCAATTCAAAGAATTGTGGTGTCACAAGAGCGGTATCTCTGTCTGAGCAGTAAGTATGCAAATGCATGCCCCTCTTAACATCATATGTATCGCAGTATACAGGCATACTGATAGTTGGTATTTGTATTTCTTTAGAGTGTGGTATATATGCTCATTCATTAAGTGCGTTAGTGTTTACTGGGCCAGAACAAAGCCGATTTCTCATCCTTGAGCATGTCATAGTACAAGAAAGTTTACTTCCTATTAGCGGTCAAGCTAGTGGTTGCAATGAGTTGTATATATCTTTGTTAGTGGTTTAGATGTTCACTTGCCGTAGTTAGCATGTATATAGAAGCTTGTTCGGTATGATCTATAGCTCATGTAATAAGGCCAAAATACACACACCACTCTTCCTCTAGAAGTACATTCTCGTTTGTGAGTTCTAAGCCTTTTTGAACAATGAAATTTTCCTTCATATACTAATATGACTTTAGTTTTTATTAATATGAATGTTCAAGACTCAAGGCCCGATCCTTATATGTACAATATGTTCCTCCGTTTCTTCCTTCTAAAATCATGACATGATAGATTCTAGCAAATTGAGCTTGAATTCGTCCCCATCGGCCATTGATACGAGCTCAGAATATTTCTGTTGGAGGACAAAGGAGTTGCAATACTTCTCATGATTTGATCGATCGGTAACCTGGCATCTCCTTGAGCAGTACTGTGTTACCATGCACCGGCTACATACTGATAGTTTCTCACGTTCTACTTCTTTCTCACAACCAACACAATTACCCATCTTTGGAATGTCCTTCCTTGCATCTAAGTGTAACTTCTTTATGCAGTCACATGATACTCGTTTGGAAAAGAACTTCAATCCATCTCTCAACTTGCTGCTGCTACGCATATCAAGATTCCTCATCTTTATTGTCGCAGAAGGATTGTTGATTGTATTGATAATTTTACCTGTGCCACCATACTGCTCAAGTACCACGATTACCCTAGCAATATCCAAGTATGGCCCTGTAACAATATTCTTCACGAGAGCGTCAGCAATTACCATATTCGAACCAATAATTGTCATGATTTTGATTGCAATTTCCCGATAACTATCACTACTCAATAGTTGAGTATGTGCTGGAGAAACGTCAGAGAGTATTTGCAAAACATCTCTAAACATTGAACCGCCCTTGTTGTAATAATTATCTATTCCCTCAAACCATTGAATGAATAGATCATCCATGAAATTGGAAACAGGGTGATGTTTTGATAATGATTCGATCGGATAACTACACCCATGATTACATTCAATACTCATACCAACATTCTGTTTTTCACCCGATAACAAATTTCTCCAAACTCCATCTATACTTGCTCTTTTGTTCTCCGCCTTCTTAGCTTTCCTTTCCCTCCCCTTATTTCTTTTTCGAGCTGATGGCATATTATTTTGTTGATATTGAAAAAGATTGTGGGTACGAAGAGTACTGAAACCAGTGATATAAATCACCCTCTGCAAATAATAATATTAATAATTTATAGTAAGAAGGTATACGCCCATTAGCCGCCGCGATTTTAGACCAGGCCGCCACTATGGTACGTACTTCGTCGACTGTTTGCAATTTGCAGTTTGCAACGAACTTTGAGTTTTCCGTATTGTACTAAATAGAGAGTATCACTAGCCCACCAATACTATGTAGATAGAGGCATACCTTTTAGTTTATTATATTGTAGTTTGTTGTTTTACAACAAAGTATAAATGGATGGATTTGACGACAATTTTATTATATTATAAATCATCATCTTTACTCATAAATGGGCCATCCTACAAGTATATTCTCCCCCGAGCCTTCACAAAGTACAATTTGTGCCATTTGTACTGATGTTTTGCAAGACGCATGTTCAGTAAAAGAATGTGGACATACCTTCGGCTCAAATTGTATTAAAACAAGTTTAGAAAGTAGTAATACATGTCCAAATTGTCGTATTGAGGTGTCGGGTTATACTCCGAATTACTTTGCAAGAGATACGGTCGATGAGTTGCAAGTTATATGTCAAAATAAAGACGGTGCACCATCAGATGATAATAATGATGGTAGTAATAAGAAGAGGAAACGAAGTGACAATAACTGTTGCAATTGGAAGGGACCATTAAAAGATCTCAAACGTCATGAAGATCATGAGTGTGGTTATAAAACAGTTACATGTAGTATCGTCGGATGTGAACATATATGTCTTCGAAAAGATATGGAAAGTCATTTAAGTGGTGGAGGTTTAGTTACACACATGGCATTATTGCAGAAGGAATATGATATAAAGATGAAACAAATGGAACAGAAATGTGATAAAAAGATTGCAAAGGTGCAGTCGGAATGTGAAGAAAAGATTAAGAGGTTGGAAAGGCAGACGTTTATAAAGTCACGGTACATTCATGATTGCCGTAACTGGATTGAGAATAAACCAGATGCTCTCTCAGATTTCTCTGTATACAGCATGGGTATAAAGCATCATGAATATGGTCTCCTGTGTTACATTCCAGGCCCTCAAGGTTCTGCTTGGGAAGGAGCTAGAATACCAATGAGACTAACATACAACAATGGAGGAGTCGATAAGCCACCAACGTGCAAATTCCCAGGGGGCTTCTTTCATATGAATGTTCATCCTAGTGGAACTATATGTGTCAATACAATAAACGAAGAAGAGGGGTGGACACCAGAAATGACTCTGCCTGAGATTTTGTTTACAGTTCAGCAATTACTATGTCACCCCAATCCTAACTCGCCCGCCCAAATCACTGCATATAATGTGTTCTTTTATGGGGGTGCTGATGAATATCATCGTCGTACCAAGGAAGAGGCAGATAAGTATGCAAATTACACCGGTCACCATACAGATGTTGCCAAGCTCGCCTCGAACGTTGACGATATGGAAATTGGGAAGAAAGCTGAAATGTGCAGTAAGAAGCGCAAAGATCGAGTCCTTCCAGCCGACCAGAGAACCCAAGCCCACATATTCAAGAGTGATGCAAATGGTAATTGTGAATGTTCATGCTGCGCTTTGGGGCAAAACTTTTGGGATAGCGAGAAGAAGATGAGATTTATATTCGGGGTCGGAGGATAATCTATGTCTATTATGTATACGAAGTTTGTACATAAAATTACTTGTTGCAAGCTCATGTTTATCAGACAGAGGAGGAGCAGCTGAGGATACACAGGTTGGTTTGGTTCATTTTCACTTGCCGTAGTTAGTATGTTTATAGAGGCTTATTCGGAATTGATCTAGTTTATGAACAGGGCCAAAACTATCAGTTTCCGTTCTTTCTTTCATCTCTTGGTTTCCGATAATCTCAAAGTGAAATAATGCAATACATACTCCGTTCCTCTCTAGTATGCTTAGACGGGAGTGCATTCTCGTTTGTGAGTTTTCCATGCCTTCTTCTGACAGTCACGGCTGCAATCTTTCGTATATTGTTGAGTAGGATATGAGATGGAGAAGAAGGAAGAGAATGAGAATGATAGAGGGAGTTGCAAGGCATATATAAAACAAACATACATATATCTTCATACTTACATTGTGCCTTCTTGCATAGAGAGCACTTCTTTAGATCAGATCCTACCTTACCACAATATCCACACGGCGATCCTTTATCCAGCGTAAATCCAATTTGAGGACATATACAATAATTTTTGGGAACGAGCTTGCTTGAATACTTCCCTGTTAAGAGTCCCTCTGCAATATGCCACCCATAGGTTTCACCGTAGACATCCCGTCCTTGCCCAATTTCATCCAATCTCAGATAAGCCTCCATTGCAAAGTTCCATATCCGACTTACTTCCCAGTGTGGAACTAGTACGGACTCTCCTGGTTCCAATAAAGTGGGAGGTACCCGGCCTGCTAGACGTTTTTGTTCCTTATCTCCAGCCTCATTGGCAGCGGCTTGACTTGGTGCATTAAGAGCTATTTCAATATCACCTTCTGGAACTTCATCGATATAGCTCATGTCTCGAATGGTCTGTACCATAGCACCACATGGAACTCTATACCCAACGATGGGCTTTCCACCAAGCACGAGACTCATTGCCACTTCTATTCCAGCCTCTGCTCGGTAGAAATCGTCATCTACCTTTTCTGCAAGAAGGCAACAATCAGCCATTAGATTGTAAAATTCATTAACTGCCCTCCAGGGATGTTTTCCATTGTCATTAACTATCCTCGTAAACCAACCTAAATTCCAAAGACCAACAGGCGAGTCTGGTCTGTACTCACACAGTTCATTTGCAAATGTTTCGATGGACTTAAGCAGGGACTTAGGTTGGATGGCAACATCATTCTTATTCTGAAAGGGGGTGATAATTCGTTTACTTGTATCTCTGTACAATGCCCGTGCACGTTTAACCCCTACCGAAGCTAATGCAAATCTAAGATAAGACTCGTCTAATTCCTTTGTTTCCTCATGTTGATGTAACTCATCAAAGTCAATGTATGATGCATGTGCATGCAGCTCATGCACAATCTGGAGGCTAAGTCTTTCTTCATCCACTCTCATTGCAGTAGCTAGTAGAATAATGAAGGAAAGGGCATCCACATTCATTAGCTGTGGCTCATTATCATCCAGGGGGTGTAGTGAAGTTATATGCGCCCAGCATGATGGAGTTGGTGAACCAAATAAAACTGGTTGGCTGCTCCCAGCTCTGTAGTCGGATGATATGATAGCTTGAATCCACAAGACACATTCCCTAATGTAGGATTCATCGGCTTTGAGGGTGTCAATATCAACAAAATCTTCATTATTGTAATCTTTTCCTCTATTCGTTTGTATACGTTCAATATCATCTATCATTTCCTGAGCTTTGATTATACGTTTTGCTGTTGTCGTACGTTTGTTGATGGGTACTGAAAGAAGTCTTTGATGCATAGACCTTGGATCGATTGTCAAGTCGGGCTTTTTCGGTAGTAGTAATGATTCATTATTCGATAAATCTTTACAAATTTGTGTCCTTTTATCCTTGTGTATATAAGCCAACCCATCTTCGTCTACAACGCCGCTATTAGAATTATTATTAGTTTCGTTTGTAGGAACAGTGATATGTGATGATTCAACAATAACCTTGCCCCCACTTTTAGACTTCTTTCCTTTCTTTCCCATTATTATTATTATTCTGTATATCTGTATATGCAAAAGAGGTATACAACTTATATGTTAGCATATGTTATGAGCGTATTATAATATGGGGATGAGCATAACATGTTATATGAGCATAGATACATTGAGAAATCCGTGCGAAACAATTCTTTTATTTCAAAACCCCCCGATCGTTTAGGCCTCCATTTCAGTATTTCAGGTAGGTTGTTTATGGACTATTACACTCATTTACATCAGAGTGTATACGGAGGTATACAACGTATCACATTGGTTGAGCATAAGTTGGAACATAAAAAAGGTGATTGCAATACATTCTTTGTTCATTCTTTGTTTTAGGCCTCCATTTCAAGTAGATGTTTATGGGTTATAAATCAATGGTAACATTCATCAGGTGCACCTTCTTTTGTTTTTATAATAAATATATCCGCATTCAATCATAAGATACTCCCTTCGTCGTACAAAAGTAGACAAATATCAATACAACTTACTGTTCTATAATATATAACCAAAAACACGCTGTATTGATATTGATGTGTGATTATTATTTTGAATTATTGACATTGACTGTCAGCAACTTACTTACTACACTTACCTCTTTATGTCATTGAAATGGATGCAAACAAAAAATGACTCACTCCTATCCTCTCATAATAGTATCAATAGGTATTGATAACCATGGCGTCCAAGCTCCTATCAAGTCTAAATCAACATCCACGGGCCAAGCTGGCTGTACAATTATCATTCTCGGCCTTAATACCTGCTTTACCGATAATATATTGGTCACATAATGCAAAGCAAGAACGAGAAGAACGACGACATGAAGTAGCAACTAGATTGCGGTGAGTTGTTACTCTACATGTTATTGTTGTTATGTGTATTCGGTTTGCAAATTGCAATCTATCATTATGTTCGTTATATCGCATTGCAACTACCATCTTCTCTCATCAAAATATCATATCAACAACAGGATACCAAATGTACAAACGATAGATGATCTCATGGTAGAGAAATGTCAACCTGGTGATGTTATATTATTCGATCGTCGATGTGAATGTTGTGCTAGTGGGGCATCGGCTGCATTGGGTTGTTTACTTGGAAAGTCTATACTGTGTGAAGAAGAGGATGGTACTAGGAGTGTTGAGAAGGGTAGTTATGAACATTGTGGTAAGTGATATGCATATGTGTAATTTGAGATATGAACAGAGTTATACACAAGAGATTGCATATACACAGTACAATCATTCTTCTCATCTGAATGTATACCATCACATATCGATAGGGATAGTTGTGCCAGGAACAGGAGAAACACATGATCCAACCAATCTTTGTCTCCTCGAGGCAACATCAGGCTCTGGTATTACATGTCATCCACTACTTACACGGTTAGAAATGTCTAAATCACGCACAGTTATATTACTACCATTATCATGTCCAGGTGAGCATCGTGAATATGGAGAAGAGGACGAAACAATTAGTGAAAAGACACAATTCCTAAAGAATCAAACATACAATGAATTAACAAAATTTCGTGATAAATGGTTATTAGATTCTAAAACACAGAATTATCAATCCCAACATTCCTATTTGTCAATTATGGGTGCAATGTTATACCTAACTGGATTATATCCAACATTTCCAATACCGATTAGTCCCTCGGCGTGGTTGGTCGTACAGGCATTACAGGAATGCGGTGCGGCAATGAAGTTGAATGAAAAACAATCACAACAGACAAAGGTTGAGGACTTTACTAGAGATGGACGATTTTATGAAAAGGATTGTGTTCGATTGCGCCCCGGGTGGAAGTTTTTAAGTCCAGTTGTTATGAGAGAGACTTCGGTTTCATAATAAATTGATTTTCTCATATTAGACTTAGAGGACGATTAGTTGTATGACAAGAAGTTGATCAAGATAAGATAAAACAATATTCGAATATCTTATTGGTAGTCATGGGATGGGACATAATAGTTTGATAACCACCCCACGATCATGTTAGGATGTAGAAATAGAAACACGGGTATTAGTATTACAGTATACTACCTAAACTGCAACTTTCAAAGGATAATTTCCAAGCAGTTTTCTATTAAAGATAGAATGACTCCAGATTTGTCTTTCAGATACACCTAAGAAACTTGGCATGCAATACACGATATGTAAGCTACAATCGCACAACCGTTGTACATAGTGATAACAAAGCCCGATACAAACAAATAATATACAAATAGAACTGATGATGAATGAAAGAATTGAAATTGAAGAGAATATCGAGCTTGAGTTTGAGGCAAATCCTGGCATCTTACTGTTCAATGATGAGGAAGAACCTGACACTGACATTGAAAACCTACATGATGGTCAACAACCTGACGATGACAATCGTCTACACCACCTTGCAGTACCTAACTACTATCAAAGGATCCTTATCATCGCTGCTGCTACAACCCTTGGTCTTGCTGCATTCTTCGGCGTTGGCTATGGATCTGGGTATGGTATCAATGAGCTTGTACACAGCAACAACAATGATGCGGCCTTGGTTAGTTCATCAAAGAATAAGTTTAATGCATATGATGATACGAAGAAGGGTGGTAAAGCCTCAAAGGCCAAGAGTAGCAGTAGCAAGAGAAGCTATTCAAAGAGTGGGAAGTCTTTGTTGTTGCCATCACAATCTCCTTCATCCTCACCAACACAAAGTCCTTCATCGCCTCCAACACAACCTCCCTCCTCAACACCAACACAACCTCCCTCAACAACACCAACGCAAAGTCCTTCATCAGCACCTAGTCAACCTCCTTCACCAGAACCAACAATAGCATGCTTTAAATCCACTGATGGTGACATTACATTAGATGGTAGTGTTTACTCTGGCATTCTTTATGATGCAGTTCGTGATTACTATCAAAATTGTACCCTCGCAAATAGTCAAGATTGTGACAGTGCTCTAACGTATGGTTTTCCCATTGGCGATTGGTGTGTAGGAGCAGTTACAAGTATGGTACGCTTGTTTAGTAATAATAACAGATCTCCTGTTCCTATTGGAGGATTCAACGAAGACATATCAAATTGGGATGTAATAAGTGTTGAGAATATGAGGGATATGTGAGCTGTATAATGTGCATATCATGTGTGTATCTAATTTTCCGCACTCAAATGATATTGTTGATTCTCGTTCTAACAATGCCAATATTCAATATATCCCATATTCAATGCTGATACATAGGTTCTATGGTGCCGAATCTTTCAATGGTGATTTAAGTGGCTGGGTTGTATCAAGTGTTGAGGATATGGGTGGAATGTGAGTTGTCATTGATTTGTGTATCTAATTATGACCAATCTTACACGAATTATATTTTGGCGGAACTATCCTAACACTACACTCTTCAATACAGGTTTGAAGATGCCATCTCGTTTACCGATGGAGGGTTGAATAGCTGGGATGTATCAAGTGTCACGGATATGACTTACATGTGAGTTACTTCTATGTACATATCATGTTCGTCCAGATCTTACCGTATTCTCGGTGGGACTTTTCGAATTCATCTAATTCAATACAAAATGTGTAGGTTCTTAGGTGCCGAATCTTTCAATGGCAACTTAAATAGCTGGGATGTAACAAGGGTTGAGGAAATGGAGGAAATGTGAGTTGTGTCTTTTGTGTGCTAAATCGACTTAAAGTATTACTATAACACCTCATTCGCCAATTCAATACAAGGTTCTCTGATGCCATTTCATTCAATCAAGACTTATGTGGATGGAGTACAACATTCGATTATAGTGCCTGCTATTGTAGCATGTTCACCAACACGGACTGTGAGACTGAAGATGAGCCCGACCAGTCTGATGGTGGCCCCTTCTGTGCAGTTTGCCCGTGTAAGTGTACTTATTTCTTTTCATTGACACTCCCCTGTGATTGTCTGATCTCTTTATGTGCCTCTTGTTCTACTTTTGTTTCTCAGAAATCAGTGTTTAAAGCATCATCGTTTTCCGATGATCTAATCAAGAATACAAAGTGTAAAGCAAGTAGCGATGTGCTGTGCCCCTCAAGACTAAAATCAAGAATATCAAGAGAATGAGTGGCTTGTGAAGGAGATGTGAAAAGATAGTATACTCCTCAAGTTAGTGCAAGTGTCGATGTGAGTTAGGTTGATATAGTGAGAATAGATATGTGATAGAGATGAGTAGCCAACTAAGTTCGTTTAAGGTAACAGGTTATTCGTCATTACTGAAGACTCCATCTTGATTCATTAGTAGTGCTTGTAGACCAAGATTGAGAGTATCGATACTTATTAGTTATGCAACACATCTCTTATTTTGTTCTCTACATCTGTATATTCATTCATTCTTCACCATCAACATGATACAAAGTAGTGCCTTTCATGATTACAAGTCATGTAAAAGAGGACAACAACAGCCACCTACACCCCTAGCCCCTCGACACTACCATAATGAGCTGCTTGTTCAAAAAGATCACCAGTGTGTGCATTGTGTTGTTGCACACCTTGGTGCTGAGGTACGTATAAAGTCTCTTGAAGTTGTTGCTGTTGCTGCTGTTGAAGGTGAGCAATCTGTTGCTGCTGAAGAATTGCTTCTTCCTCAGCCTCCTGCTCGGACGTCTTGTGCCGCTTGTTGCCACGGTAACGATCACTTGCATTAAAGCAGAATCCAATTTCAGTAAGCTTCAAGGCCCTCTCGGCAGTCATTTGAGACTTGCTCCCTTCCTTGTACTTCTTATAGTGAACACGTTGGGAATGTACCCAAGCACCTAGCTGACCCGAGTTCTGGGGAACAACCGTATGTCCAAACTCGTTCTTGTATTGGATCAACTCCTCTAACCTTTCAGACCAAGCCTTCTTTGGACCTGCAGCTCGTTGTGGAGTCTTACCACCCTCAAAGATGAAATCATATGCTCTCAATTGTGCCTCCCTCTCCGATGTCATTGAAGTTTTCTTTCCTTGGCAAAAGTTCTTGTAGTCACGACGAACCAGCTTAACGAAACTTCCAAGCTGTGGATGTGCAACAGGAATACGGCAGTGTCCATTGTCTTTACGGAACTGTTCCACGAGTTTAATATTATCATCCCAACTGACATAACTTCCTCGGGGACGGAATTGGAAACCTATTTCAGTAAGTCGTTGCATCTTGAGGGCGTCTAGGACTGCACGTTTACCAGGTGTTCCGGCAACAAGCTTGTTGTACATGCGACGTTGAGCAGAAACCCAATGGGCAAGGTCGGTACCCGATGTAGTGGAAACATTGCAGTGTCCATGCTCAGCTTTCCATTCTCTTAGTTGTTGATACATTTCATTCCACCTCACGTCAAAGTCTCGACTAGCCACAGTCTTGCCAGTAACATTAACCTTACCATCGATACCTGACACAGCCGCGGCTCCGCCACGTCCACCTTGAAATCCCAAGGCCAACAATCTCATTGCTTGATCATCACTCAATCTTGTAGACTTGCCCTGTAAGTGTCGTCCTAGCACTTCATTCTGTCGTGCCATCCAGGCCGCCAAGATTGGATCATAATCACTAGCAATTTCAATATTCCCATGCTGTGCCTTATACTGTACAATCTTAACATACATATCCTCCCAAGCGGGTGGGAAGTCCATACCCAACTCCTTGAGCATGTCCGACTTTTCCTGTGTCATGCCTACATCATGTCCCTGACGCCATCGTATATGCATATTCTTCTGATTCTTAGCCCAAGTGCGTAATGCCATCAGGTCTTCATCCTGTGTCTCATCAGGTGAAATTTCAATAGTATTATACTTCTCCTTATATTCCTTAAGCTTGTCGTACATATTCATCCACTTGGCACGAATGGGCTTGGGTGCCTTGGGCATACCTCGATCTTCGAGAGATTTGCGTGGTCGGCCACGTTTCTTCTTATTACCACTACCAATTTCCTCGGCTAACCACTTCTTTTTATCGGAAACGATCCAACTAAATCCTGCATCCTTTAATCGGTTCACCTTCTCTTCAGTCTGTAAGGAGGAGTATTTTGTACATAAGTAGTAAGAAGGGCGGAGTGGTAGATACATGTGTTAGATTGCATCAATTATGAGCACATCATACACATACAAAACATATGCACACAAACACACAAAGCAAAAAAGACATACCATACTATGCCGTCCACCCATGGGATCTTCCAAATAATACCGATAACTAGTCCTCTGATACTTAATCCATTTACTCAACTCTTCATGCTCGGCATAATTCACATCACTCTCCTCCATGGGTACTGAATCTAAATTCTCATCATACAATTCCTTATATTCAAGTGCCTTGGCATATAACGCTTCCCATTTTTTCGTTGGCGGATTAAAGTTTTTAGGTGGTGGATAATATAGGTTGGTGGATGAATTGTGTAGTTTATTCCAGGAATTGGATTTGGCTTTTGTTTTACCTGCCTTCTTTACTGATTTCTTCTTCTTTTTACCAGTAGTATTAGATAGGGATGGTATAACCTTTTTTAAATAGCGTTCGGCTTTTTCAATATCATGAAATGTTTTATATTCAACGTTATGATGGAATGGTGTTATACGTACACCATCTTCATTAACTGTACTTTCATTGTTAGATTGGGTAGTAAATTCAACAAAGTTTTGTACATCCTCCCATTGTAAAAAGATTGCTGATCGGATTGTTGATACATGAGTTTGAGTTGGTGTTGTACCTTCTTCGCTACCCTCGCCACCCTCGTTATTATTGTATGATGGGGATACGGCATATCCAACACGTACGGCATAATAAACCGGTTTATTACTGGCGGTAGTACTCTTGGATTTTAATGACATTAATGGTGCATCATCGTCATCGTTATTAGCAGGTAGTTGAGGCAGGATAGCCTCAGGTGGTGCCTTGAGTTGACCACCCTCAGTGGTTGGTGCTTCGATATCGCCCCCTTCTTGTTGTGCTGTATCTTCGGCGGTCGTACCCATGGCGGCATCAGCAGTGGCAGCGGCTGGACCAAGTGTTGAGGTACCATCTTGCAAAGATGTATTATTATTGTTATCAACATTCATATTAGTTGGTTGTTGAAGTTCGTTGGAGACATCACGGCTGAAGGCTTCCTCTTCTAACATTGGATTGTCTGTATCGGGCACACTGGATGGCATCGTTGTTATGATACGGATATTAATTAATAGAAGACGGCAATTGTTGCAATGATAATTAGCGCAAGGGTTGAGATAATTGATTACTGAGTGGCTATTGTTTGTTAGTAAGGACTGTAGTGTGTGTTATTTAGTTGTGGTTGAAAATTTGTGTGTGATTTGCTCTTTCTTCAAATCAAAAGATACCCTACCATTGGGTGGTATCCTGGAAGCTAGATTTTAGTGAGATAGAGCAAAGAGGGTTGCATGGCATTGAGGTTGATCAACCTTCACCTCTCGCATATATCTATCAGATGTTATATAACTGAATGGCTCGGTACCGGGTAGCTGCGTAGCTGCATAGTGTGATGTGTGATGTAGGTACAAAAAATGGTATCCTGTATTGATGAAACTACATAATAGGATAAGGAATCCGATTGTTATTGTTAGTTGCCATCTTTATATCTATTCCATCTAATTGGAGCATGTTGCACTTAACAGAATTCTACTCTTCTGCCATCCTCTCAGTTGAAACCTTGCAGCTGCAACCTTTTGTGTATGTACAAAGAACACATGAGAATATTATCGCAGCAATACAAAAGAGCGTAAGCATCAGTGGAGAATAGAACAATACCACTAGAGGCACCATTACTAATAAATATATTGTCGAGATCAGGAAGATAGACCGAATAATTGTTTTCCCCTGTCGTTGTTCCCACCATGGTGGTATTGGCTCGGCAACCCCAGCTATGTCAACTTCTTCATCGACCTCCTCAACCATACATGCTTCTGGAATGATTGGAGCAACTCGTGCTGATATTGACGTTTCTCGGTTAATGCTTGATCTTATACTTGCATTGACTTCTGGATTTGAGTGAACTGTCTTCTGATCTTCTTCTCCTAAATCCATGACCGGCTCTCGGTAGCTACAACATTTGAGTCTGCACTGCTGGCCAAAGTTCCAACAACTGCAAAAGATGAACATCCCCAGCGAGAGAAAAAAGAGGATTACTTCCAAATTTCTAGTATGATACCGGTAATATTTCCCCCTGACACTATAGTAGATAATAAACCCAATCAATACCAATATTGGCAAAAACGTACAAGAAACTGTGATAAGTATCTTTCCTCGTCTCTGTTTCCACCACGGCAGTATTGTCTCAGCAACACCTTCAACTACATGATCATCTTCTTCTCCTACCAAGAAACCAGCTATAGCTTGTGGCTGTGATGACTCTCTTTGGATACCATATTCTATATCTTCTTCTTCATCATTCTCATCAACTAGGACAGAAGCATTCAAAGTAATGGTGCCTTGTTCATCTGTATGGTTGCTCGTTGTATTGATGGTAGATTGTTCATAAGATATAGATTCGTCATCAGACATATCACATCCTTCTTCACACTTCTCTTCATTGGCAGTACGATATGCAGCAATCTTGGCTTGGATTCTATCGGCTTCTACTATTGAAGTTGGTGGGTTGGGCTCTACAATTGTCGAGAAGGAAGATATTGCTGCTCTTTTCTGATCTGCATCATCATCAAAATGATATGTAGGCGGACCGTCATCGTCTTCTATGGTCTCCAACTGTGAGGACAACACAGCAGCAGCTGTAGCCTTTCTCTTCTCATGACTGTCATCTTCTATTTGGTATGTCGGCGGCCCATCGTCGTCGTCAATCATCTCTAACCGAGAAGTTATCACAGCTGCCGCTGTTACCTTTCTCTTCTCATGACTATCATCTTCCACATGATGTGTCGGAGGCCCATCATCGTCGTCAATCATCTCTAACTGTGAGGAGATCACATTTCTCTTCTCTTCGCTACCATCATTTATATGATGTGTAGGCGGACCATCATCATCGTCTATTGTCTCCAACTTAGACGATAAAACAGCTGGGGCTGTTACCTTACTCTGTTTATGACCTACTTGATGTGTAGGCGGCCCATCATCATCATCATCATCATAGCTCTCTATTCCTCGATTTTCATTGTTTATTGATGTCAATGCTTCTTCTTCTTCAACGACAGCATTATTCTCTTCTTGAACGTCACTATTGCAATCTGAATTGGAAGGCTCGGCCATGATAATATGGCCACATCTGCAATTATTTAATTAAATCATAGGTAGATACATCATCAATCCTGGCCTTCTCAAACTTGATCTTGCTGTATCTTGGGTGTCTCCGTTTTAAGACACCCCTCACACTCAATCAAGGCCTCCAAATGAGAGAGGGTACCAGGTAGCTCTCCGAATGGGTCGGTATCAGGTAGCTGCTGCTGCATAGTGATGGTGTAGATATATGGGGGATATGCGAGTTTATGGTATGTATCCTTGTCATACTTGCCCACGGTCATACTCTTCTACATTAAACATTAACTTAAGCATGACTATTCTTTCGTCGAGGTACTCCACTGTCAACCTTGACGGGTCTACCGCCCTTAAAGCTCACTATCTTTGCCCATCGTTGGTTAGGTTCAAATAGGTTTATCCAGCCATGTATCATTCCAGTTTGTGATCCTGTGGTACTACCTGTACAACTTCCTCCAAGTTGTCTTTCATTGTTCCCAATAGTAGCACATATCCTACCCCGTACTCGTCCTTCGTCAACACGAGTTTCTAATACTTCTACATTTGTATTATGCTGTAACTTTGTCTGGGTAGAGGAAGTAAGTGATATATCTGCAGTCACAAGCAGCCCGTTATGTATAATCTGATATGTACCAAGGGGGACGGGCATGGCAAACATTCGTCCAGTATCTTGTTTACGAGGAGCACCATTTGAGGTATTGACAGTGACTGATCCTCGAGGAGGAGCAAACAAAGTAACATGCCCACCCTCTTCCAGCAAGCCACGAACTACACCCTCCTCCATTCGAGTCGCTACAACTTCGCAGCAGGATTGAT
>Ga0075437_11858_pt1 | contig 31931 bp, 24 predicted proteins | sample MintriMetagenome_FD_74266 | JGI IMG/M metagenome (GOLD analysis project Ga0075437, IMG submission 74266) | Marine eukaryotic communities from Monterey Bay, USA to study complex ecological interactions - Minidiscus trioculatus and... | ecosystem: Environmental > Aquatic > Marine > Unclassified...
TCTGATCTTTGAGCATTTCTTTAGCAAACAAGACGACTGCATGACCAGGCACTTTGCTATCTTTCCTACTCATGAACGGCACACCAGCACTAGTACACTTTGAATCGATTCTCTTATATTGACCGTAGAGGTATCCCATCTCTTTCTCAGCAACGCCCATACCCATTGTTGGATGATCAACATCTGGTCCAACATACTTACTTAACTCGGTCATAAAGCTTTGACAAAACCTCTGAACTTCACCTTCTGATTTATCAAAGGGATTAAAGTCACTTCCACCAACACTACTTCCCAAATCATACCCAGTTAATCCATTAGAAAAGACATTATCAAACCCTAATGCTTTGATCAATCCACCATCAACATGACTTCCCAAATGAATTGGACCTTCATAATCGAATGCAGATATATTGTTAATTTATTAGATACTAAGAGTTAAGTGAGTATAGCCAAACATATAGACGCCTACCTTCATACGGTCCTAAAGAAGAAGAGTATTGGATACGAAATCCCCTATCAAGTATCAAAAGATTCAGAGTTGTTAGCATATGACATGCATTTGAACACATGAAATACATTTTATATTACCTATTCAATCGTACTACGCCTACATCATCCATCCAAGCAACTCTGAATTGAATGAATCGCTCAGGTTCCATTAATTGTTTTGCAACAAATGCATATCGAGGATTCCTATAGAAATGAAAAAAATGATAATATTTACATCATTAGAATCAATCATCTTGATATTCATAACTAATAAGAAACACACACAACAATAACATTTACCTATCAAACAATGGACTTAAACACTCCATAGTACTTGATATAGACTCAATATACTCAATTTCATGAGCATCACGCCTATCGGCCTCTTGAATTAATAATTTACTAGCCTCCATACCAGTACGGAACCGTACATCACCCTGTCTACGAAATAATGGCTTGTTTCGCCATGATTTAGATAGTTGCATAGTTTGATGTACACCCTCTTCATGGGTTACCAAGTTCTTTTGTGATGACATCAAACGTGAAGCTGCCATTGTGGTAGTGGGGTGGGCGGCAGTGCTCCTTCGAGCTACTACCGCCGATGCAAATTTTGATACTATCATTGTCTAACTATACTACGTGTGGATATCCGATCAATGCGAATAAGAACATCAACAAGCTCAAAAGTGATAAGAACAACATTGGTTCTTAAGATCCGGTATGGTATCCTTCAAATCTTTTTTTGATGGGGTGTCAACAAATTATATTATAAACAGCTACATAGTTGCCCTCACTCTTCTCTTATTTAGTCCCCATTGGAAATACAAACACAGAGAAGTATTCTACGGTAGTTCTAATAGTGAAGTGACGTTTGAGTGGGAGGGCGGTGTTTACTTATCAATCAGCCAAACATAAAGATACTTCAAAAACACATCAACATATCATAATTTATACTGTTGCAATCTTCAAACAATAATGATGAATCTATCTATCATCCTAATTGCAATCCTCCCATCAGTTGTGACTTCATTTATATCGAATTCAAAGAGTACAAGATGTATATCCTCATTCTCGCTTTCATATGCAAAAAGTAATGACGATGGTGATGTGGTGCATGAATCATCGTCGTTACATCAGCCCATACCATCACCATTTCTATCACTAGGACAAACAGAAACTGATTGGAAAGAATGGCAGTATTCATTTGGTCGTAATGGGTTGACAGATTTCCTGCCTCAGTTCTCTGGTCATTTGAATTGTCTTGCAATTGATTTGGATAGTGGAAAGCAACAACATGATCTAGCACAGAATTTGATATCTGATGATACAATTGAGAGTATTACTCAACTTCCGTGGCAATTTGGAGATGGTGAAAATAAGCAAGCAACAACTAGTATATCGACAAACATATCTGTATCAACGAGAAGTAGTGATAAAGAAAAGGATACCCAACTTGGAGTTCGTGATGATTATGATTGTATACTAGATAGTGGAGTGATGAACGAGATAATATCCTCAATACCATCAACTGTGACTTGGCATAGTCGTAATGGACCATCTGCACTACTAGATCTTGTGAAACTAATGGCTGAAGCAACACAATCGATTCGTGAGTTCGGAATCTATGTCGCAATCACAAATGAGTCAATACCTTCTCATGCAAAAGACTACTTGGATCAGATGGGAGAAATCATGGGATTAGAGTGGACGTATGATCTAGATGGGCTGTCAAAGGAAGAGTACTCTGTTAGTGTTGCAAGGAAGTACTTTACCGGACTAGTCAATGTTGGCTCTGATACTGATGATTTGGGAAAATCAGATATGAAACAACTCAAGCCTTGAGTATGAGGTATATAGTGAGAGGAAGACAAGCTATAGTTACATTGCACTTAATTATATGTAGAATAGTTTATTATATGTAATACACAGTCTACAAGCTTCTTATTAACTTGTTGGTGGTCTTGTGAGGTTGAAATTTTCTTCTTTTGATTCATGTCATTTGAGTTGATGCATGTGTATCGTACTCATAGTATTTAGAAATAGAGCAATTCGAATGCTGCCGGATAGTTATTAGATCCATTTTTAACGCTTGATCGATTTGGCGAGTTGTTAGCGTGACACTTGGATTGCAATCAACAACAAAACAATACATCATACTTACATAATATTGCTAAGACATCATACCTTATTGTATCAATAATCAATAATGAGTAGTATATGTATTAGTAAAATGAATACTCAATCCATTAGCCGACAATTGCAACAACATAGACGAACTTTCATGACATATCAAAACAGAAGCGTACAACATAGACGAACTTTCATGACATATCAAAACAGAAGCGTTGAGATACAAAACTTCTTCCGTCATATAGAGGAAAACTACGGCAATCTATCTGATTTAATTGATAAAGGCTCAAAGGCTGAGACAATAGTTGCTGAAGATGGTATACTTCATCCGCAACATTTAACGCGATTATTTCAACATGATGCTACTGCATTACATGTCAAGGGATTCTATCATAAAGCAAGTGCACTGAAGTTGGGTGAAGAATTGATCCAAGAATCAATACATCACTCTAATAATTGGAAAGTTAGTACATCTCGTGGTCTAGAGAGTAGTGATGTAGCCACATTGGGCAAACACTCTCCATATAATGTTGCAGTAGCTCGTGATCAACACAACAACAGTGGTAATGGAAAGGAAGAGTACTTTGTTGGAGTACAACAAGAGTTTATATCTCGAAGAAAGTCTTCTACTTTCAACAAAGATGATAGAGCAAACTACTATCAATTGTGGCCATTGGATAAACTACGTCTAGAATTGGAAGAGTCTTGGTTGTCCGGAGCCGGACTAGCTAGAGAAGAAACCAAACAACAACATGGCCACACACGACCATTTGGAGGAGGGTTGCCTCGAATAATGAGAGGTCCAACTAGATGGAAGCGTGGATTCGTTCATGTCGATGAGCTTGGACCTTTAGACCCCAACAGAGGACTCTTTTCTGCAAATATTTATCTGAACATGCCTCCCGAGAACAAATCTGATAATAAGAAAGATAGAGACTCGGGTGGATTATATGTATGGCCTCTAGGCGTACGCTCTAGATTAGATTGGTATCGAGTGAGTGTGTTGTTCTGTGTATCTTTGTATATGGATTATGTCTTTTGAAGTAGCTTACACTTGAACTTAATTCATATCTAGAATGCTATGACATTATCAAGCTTGTCGGCCCAAGATCCACAAATGCAGTTGAATCTTCAGCATGTACTTGGAAAGCCTAATGTCATTCGACCTCAACCTGCTGATTTAGTTTTGATATGTGCTCAAAGACCACATTGTGCTGTAGGTTTTAATAAGGGTATACGAGTATCTCTTCAATGTTTCTTGCAATATAGTGGACTTGATAAGAGATTGCTTATTGATTGCTGAGCGGTGGAGAAGACATCAAGCAGACAGGGAATGCCTCTGAAATTTTCACACCGTCTCAAATCTCAACACAATCACAAAACAACCTTTGATAATATCACTCCAACCATCACATGGACTCGGATCGTTTAGTATCGAAGTACACTTGTAAGATTTGCAATACTCTTCCCAAACGACCAGTGCTCACTGAAGATGGTCGATTTTATCATGAAACATGTATTGAAACTCATTTCATAAAATGTATAGATTCTGATGGCAGCATATCATCACCTGTCACTAAGCAACCTATGGGAACACAAACTATACAGCCAGTAACTATTCCACGATACATTGAAAAGCTAAGTTCATATGAAGGCCTTGAACGGGGGTCACCTGATATTGATGACTCTTCTCAACATGGAACAAACAAAGAAATGATTAGAGTCACAAAGGAGAAAGCTTCACAATCTGCACAACATATGGTACTTCTAGGTCGATGGTATTTGTTTGGTGAAAAAGATGGTATCGATTGTGATGTCAAAAGGGGAATCGAATTGTGTCAAGCTGCCGATCTCCTTGGTGATTGCAATGCAAAAGCTTTATTAGGACTTTGTCTATATTGTGGATTTGGTGATGTAGAGAAGGATAGAGAAGAGGGATTTGCACAGTTAGTTGAGGCAGCAATTGAGGGATCTGCATTCGCTGCATATAAATTGGGTTGTTATTACTTTAGTGGTACACATGGCTTCAAGGAAGAAAGAAAGAGTGCTCTCAAATGGCTGAATAGAGCAGATGGAAACAAACACTTACTGACTTGTACAGAGTTAAATAATCTTCAGAAGTACTTGACACTTTTAGCCGATGTGTCGTCTGAATCTGACCATGGAACGACGACATCTCAATCAACGATCGATATGAGGTCAGAAGTAGACACGGTAAATTCTACAGCTGCAACAACAAGTTTGACCTCATAGATTGCTCTAGCTCCTAAACAAATGAACACTTATAAATTTATCCTAGGATTTGTACAATTTATCTTTCCGGAATATTCAGATCCACTACAACAAGCCCACTAAACAACTCTATCATTTGATTGAGTTGAAGATTGATTTTGCAAGCGATTGAGATTCTCAATCACTTGTTTGCAGGTGTCATCGTTCGTCTGTTCTTGAGGTAGTGCAGCCTTTTCTGTTAAACAAGGTTGTTGATATGCCTCGACAGAGAATTCAGGAGTCTCATTCTCCGATAGCGCATCGATTCTCACAGCTCGCTCAAGACTCAGCTTCTTGCTCGGCTCAACATATCTATGTTCAATGAATAAACTGAACCATGCCGTTAGGAAGGGAAGTGGAGCAAGCAAAATGATCTAGAGATGGTGGGATTGTATATACAGTCATGTTAGAATAGTGATCAGTATTGAGAGAGCACAAACTGCCTGCACAAACTACTTACCTGAAAGACGGCCTTTCTGATTAATGAGTACCCGATGAAGGTGAGCTGGCTAATCAGTAAGGCAAATATAGTTTTACTGATTGCTTGAGGAAACATCCGTCCTCCCGATTCATATGTCGGGGTGTATACATATAGTGCTTGCTTCTTGTATACCAATAAAGCAACAGCAAAGTACACCGCACCAAAACACAATACGAAAGGAGTTATGCACGCGTATGTAAAGCATATGATGATAACTAGAAACTGTGTTGGGTACTCCCAGCCATAGTAGATTGGTTGCTTTCTGTAAACCTCTTTCAGTTCTCGTTGTGTGAGTCTTTTCTTGTTGAAACACGATCTTAGAAACATCATTCGGCTTAATGCACCGAGTCTTAGCAATACCATTGGTAAACCAGCAAGAGTCTTGGTGATGAGAAGTGATATGAAATATCCAGCTAGCATCGGAAGTGTCTCTCCTAAAACAACGAGAAGATTCTGAGGATGGTCAATAATCTCAGCCAGTGATGTCCAGATTGCACCGGCAGTTACTGTGATATAGATGTTTGCCAATTGGTACTGGAAGATCCGCGTTGCATGATTTGTAATGATGAAAGAGAGAAGATTGTAACTTCTGTTAGTGCATATATGGCATGCAAAGACAACAAAGATAAATAAAGGTCACATGAAGTAGCCACATCACCGAGACTTCATGTTGAAGCCATGAATTCATAAGAAAAAGAATACTAACGCGGACTTTCATAAAAGTAGCGACCCACGATACTATTCTGTACAGAACTTAGAGTCTTTCTCCTTTCATATAATGTGGCGACCGCATTGAATATGAGTGGGAGAAGGAGAATCAATCCAAGCAGTGCAACAACTGGAAGATAGCCGTTGATTAGTGGCTTCCAAGTACCCCCGTGAAGGTCGGCAACCCATTCTAGACCTGGAAGATGCGCGTTTTACAATGTATGAAGATGAAAGAGAGATGATATAACTTATGTTAGGCATATGTTGAGTAAGAGGAGGAGTGAAGGATACCTCCCGGTATCCTCAAAAAAAGAGAGAGAAGAAGTCCCACCTCATCGAGACTTCAATACATCACACATAAAACATACTAACGCGGACTTTCCTGGTATCATTGCAACATTCTCCACCTTAGCCCACGCCTGGATGAATGTCAATGGAATAGACCACAGTAATACCCCTAGTCCGATGAGGACATTTGCAATGAAAGCTCTCTGAGCACCTATATCAGAATCAATCTGACAATTTCGCCAAACTAAATCGCGAGGTTCTGGGGCGATTGATACTTGCATTGGATTTCGATTGTATGTTAGTGGTGCTGAATTGGTGACAGTTACTGGGGTTAGTTTCTTGAAGGTGACAAATCCAGTCGATGACATTGAGGGGCGAGTGACATGATCGACGTGGGTATCAGTCTTGTTTTTGACCTCGTCGAGTGAAGCCGACAGGAAGTCAATACCCATCCTCCACATTATTGATCGTAGCCAAATATATGGTCGTCTCATGTGATACCGAGTCTTTCGTTGTGATGATACTGTTGAGCATCCATCACCTTCTTCATTAGGAGCAGAGGGAGCTTCGCCATTCATCAATGGTTCTCGTCTAGGACTACTTCGCCCTGGGACACTTCGGGTAGTGACCGCTCCATAATTTACTCCATTACCGGCTAAGTAGTCTTCCTCTCCTACTTCAAACTCTTCACGCAATCCTTCTGCTGCCATTGCTGCACTGGATTGGAGCATGCTCAGTGGATGAGCATACCAATCATCCCTATCGGAATCGCCATTTTTTCGAGGCGATGTGCCGGTGTTAGCAATCATAAACTTCTCATTCTGCAAGGCCTTCATTTGTATATTCGAATTGGCTAGGTCGCATGTGTAGTACAAAATACTATCCACCACTTCGCCTTTTTCGGGTAGATTATCATACACCTCCATAGGTGAATTGTCCTCATCACCATCGTCCACATTATTCAGATTGTTACAATTACTGTCGTAGAAACAGCAGCAAGCCACACACCAACCGTCTATTGGTGTGCTTTCAATACCCAAACATTGACATCGGGGTCGTCCAGCTATATGTGTTGGTCGAATACCAGTTACATTGTAGTATGCCAAACTCTTCTCTAGTCTTCTGCGTACTCTGTCCCGACGGGCTGACAAAGCATCCAAGTCAGGCACGTTCATCGTAATACGGGCTGAATGAACTTGACTAGGAAATAGATCATCAAAGTAATTGAAAAGTGCAGTGTTTGATCGCAGATTTTCTGGAATCCTTTCAACTTGAAGAGAGTAGCGATGCTGTTTCATTTCCTTCTGAACTTGTGTAGTTGGTTGAGAAACCAGTGGTACTGCTGATGTAATGCCTGCACTACTATCAGCCTCGTCATTAGAAGCGGCAGCTAGTAGCGGAGATCTCGACCGCTTGCTCTTTCGAGAATTGATTTCATTGCCATAACTATCAACAGTAGCTGCATGAGCATCAACCACATTAGGTGCACCATATCCACCACTTTTCTTCTCTTCTTCACCTCCTAAGAACTCCATTCTAAGCTCGACATAATGGATCATCTCACCTCTAATACAGAACCAACAATACATGGCAAATAACCAACAAAAGAATGTTGGTACCCAAACCCTGCCCTTATCTTCTTGTAATACATTGGCCATACTAAAATGATAGAACCCTGCTGCATTATTACCTCCAGTGGCATATACAGGCCATAAGATAATAATAGCCCAAAAACTTGACACTGCTGTAATCTTTAAACACATTCGTATATATCTCAAATAGAAATAAGCATCTAATCCAGCTAATTGACGGAATGTTGACCATGGAGTTAAGTGTACTGGTATACACCATTCTAGTATAGGGAGACAGTGTAGAGCAGTAGATGAAGAAGTCTTTGTATCTTCTTCTTCGACTTGTGCTCCTCTAAATTGTTTCAAAGATTTACCTGAAGCGTGTAAATGAGTAGCTTGTACAAATTGCCGTTCCCTCTCTGTAATTGGACTAGCCAATTGACTGTTATTATTATTATTATAACTCTGCTTCTCATGCATTAACCGTTGACTATATACACTCGGTATCCATCGTCGTAACAATTCATATAAACCTAATAACAGTATACATACTATACTATTAAATATTAATGTTGCTAATACATTGTCAGGGTTTACATCCTCAACGGGTGTTAATGTTGAGTTACTTGCAGATGATTGTGATATTAAATTATCTAGCCATGAAGTTGTATGTTTTGTTGAGTAATAATCATCGTCTATTGGATCATTATCGGGTGTGTAGCCATCATCTGTGCCATTTAAGCTATAGAAATCTTCATCGTAGTTGTTGTTGTATATAACAGAAGGGGAAGGAGAGGAGACTTGGTAATCTATTTCATCATCTGCCATGTTGTATTATAATTGTAAAGGTTTTTTATGTGTATCAACTTAATATGATTTTTATTATGGATCAACTAAATAAGGAAACCCTCTCTCCTCCTCTGCTAATGATTATTATCTCTATATCTTATCGATAAAGGTTTAGCCACATTCGGTATATCAAAAGGTACAAAAGGTTTAGAGCCGTGATAATAGTGATAATAGTGATACAAAATAATGAGAGTTGCAACAAACTGAAAACTGCGAATGCGAAGATATTGTGAGAAAAGGTTCTTCCCTAATGCTTATGCCTAGTTCAGTTAGTTAGGTAGATAGAACCACATACATATGTATGCTAATGTGAATTAGGTTAGGTGGCTGGAACTATATATGTGCCATAATGTATGTGAGTTGTTAGTTATTAAATGAAAGATAAGTATTTGAAGGGTCTTGAATATATCGATCCACTCTCTTTACGGCTCTTCCACCTAGACCTGACCTGACCCAGCCTTTCTCGATCTACACTTAATGGCGGAGGGTATATGTCCTTTGTTCTTGACGTTGTAAGTTGTACAGTACTCAATTATTCCAAATCAGCAGCGGCGGCTGCAATATCTTCGGCATATATCTCAGTCAAGACTGATTCCACTACAGATGACAACTCTTGGGCATCTTGCCTGCTGTTACGAGCTGATCGACTCTCTGATGTTAACTTTACACTCAAATTGTTAAACTCGTCTTCAATAGTTTTACCTGCTGTTACACTATCAGCAGCACTCACACGTTCGTTACGCTTTTGTTGTGGAACTAAAAGATTAGAGGGCTTTGGTATATCTAGCTTTTCGAATTCATCACCGGTGAGCTTGACCAAGCGACAAGCACCATCTTTGAGTTGGAGTCGAGTAACAAGGTAGCTTGAATAAGTCTCCCAATGTTTTTGTTGTCTAACTTGTTCTTTATCTTCATCGGTTTTTGCATCACTTGTTTGTACGGCTAGAGATGTAGTCTCGTCTAATGCTGACTTGTCTATTGCAATGTCAGACTTCTTGATGAATAATGGAGTGTAATCATCTTTTGACTCGACGTTTTGAATCTGAAGTGTAATAATGTCTAGATCAGAGCAATAACGCAGTGTAATATTGACACTAATATTGTCTTTCCAGTAGAGCTTGCTTGTAGAATATACATCAGTGGAAGCATACTTGATTTCACGGATATCAAAGCGGCTCTCTTCAATACAGTTGCCATCTGAATGTTTCTCCGCTTCCAATCTTTGTTTCTCTGCTTTCCAGCCAACAGAATTGATATTGTAACAGTATTGTTGAAACTCGACTAATGAGATGAAACCGTCTTGGTTCTTGTCAAATCTATCCGTAATGAATTCCAAGTCTTCTTCATCTGTGCATTTGCATCCCAGCTTCTTCAAACCTTGTACAAATGTATCTTTAGGAATGAGTTCGTCTTGTGCAGATTCTGATGATGCTTTGCCAATTGTGCTAAAGATTCGTTCAGAACTATAGCCCTTTTCCTTGACATCAGCTAATACTTGCTTTAATCTATCTTCGGCTGTCTTTCGTGATGCAGTATTGTTGCAGTTGTCGTTGTTATTATTGTTGAGTTCAGCTACCGTTTTGGCTATTATATCACGTATTTGATCGCTTTGGGCAAGAGAAGAACTCCTTCGTCGTCTATCTGCTTTGTTTGTGAAGTGCTGCCTGTTGTTGGTGGAGTTTGTACTTGCAGAACCTTCGACACTAGCGGAACCCTCAATGATTGTCAATCCTCGAAAGGACGATCTTTGATGTCTACTATGCATTGTTTGTTTGTATTGTTATTATATGTACTTGTATTGGTTATTGCAATATCTTAGTTGTGCTATTGTTAGTGATGTATGGATGATGATAATGATGCTAGTGTCAGAGATGATGATGAGTCGGAAGTAGAAAGTGTCGCAAAGATCTTTGGAAGAGAGGTTTTTTATTTTGTTGACACCAAAAACGAAGAAAACCGATTGTAAAATTTTGCGGTCTGTATTGCGGTAATCGTAATCATTAATGCGTATTCATTCAGATCATACCATCGGCATACTCGAATCGTCTTCGCCAATCATCAAACATCTCTTTAGCTCACATGATGTGCACATAATTTTTGCCAGGGGTGTTGCAATAATCATACGCATTTTGAACTCGTTTTATTATACGTGCAGCATATCGAAGTATGATATACTACGTACAATACACTGCACTCAAACCATCATTGTATACTGACTAACTTTGGACATGATGTGATTTGTATGCATTTGCAATGCATCTTTTGCTCACATGATGTGCACATAATTTGTTTTAGGTACCGTCCGAGTATCAAGCAACATTGATCTCTATCATTTGATGCATCAGTTTACTCTAGCTCTGCTAGGTCTCCAACAAAAGCTATCTCGCCATCATATCACATCACCAACTCTAGAACTCTCACGCACCCCACCCATCGTCTCTCAACTCATTACTTAGATTGGCGATCTAATTGCTCGCCAAAAAGTAAGATACCATTACGTCTCCTCCCTTTCGTGCACAAAGAAGGTTTCGTTCATCGCCAATTTGGATTGCCACCACCCCTTGCTTTGCTAATTAGTTGCTAGAGAAAGCTCTCTCGCCAATTTCTGTGATTATTGGCCACTTGGCGTTGATAACAATAGCGTTGAACTGTGAACACCCCCATACATCAAATTGCAATAGATGCAATATCATCTAATCATAAAAAACAATTGAAATTGACCAACAATAGTGTAATATCGGCCACAATACATACCCCCGAAGATAAAGAGAGTGACATATAAGAATGAACACTCAAACTCAACCTAGCAGCTCGTTTGCTCCCCTTGTGAATAAACATACGACGAACAACAACTTGAATAATACATCCTTCCAACCCCCATCGACATCTGTAGCAGAAGAATCTAGATGTCCATCCCCAACAGCACGCAATAGTAACGATGAACGTCAAACAATCGATGCTCCAGAACATCCAGCGGATAAGTTTGGAAAGACAATTACAGTATCACAGAATATATCATGGAATAGTAGCTCGTCACCTCGATCATCCCCCCTCCCTACAGCATCAACATCAGTCGATCTAAGTCCAGTGGTGCACTTCTCGCCATCCAAGAGTGGTGCCTTCTTACCATACCGTCAGGCTATTGAAGAGAAGAGGCATCATAATCAACCCATCTTATGTGGTTTCATCCAACAGCCAAAGCTTGGGGAGGAAGAGGCAGCAATTCAAGTAGCAGAACAATCTGTAATCGAATATGAAATGAATAATAGTAACAGTGAGAATAATAGGGTAAGGACTGCATCCGAGGAGACGAATGATGAGATCCAGGCAGCGAACAGTAAGATGCTTGAGGAGGAAGAATCATTAGAGAATGGCCGTGTATCAATGAAGATTAGTGAAAGTAATAGTAAGGATACAGCTAGTTTGAATAATGGTAGTGAAGGTATGATGATGAGGAAGAACAAGCCATTTGTACCACCACCAATTGCAACAACACACAAACGTACATTGTCATCGGTGAAAGCCACAGATGAAACACCTAAACATATTAATGTTAGTGGCAATAACAAAGGTGGTTCATTCCACTACCCCAAGCGCACAAAGCTAACAGAAGAAGGAGGGTACAACTTCCCACCAGACTTGTCTGAAATGAATACACGCAATCATCGCTCCTACTCTCTTGAAACACTTGAGGATCAACAACAACAACGTCAAGATCAACCAACTATTACTCAAGGTGCATCATGGGAAAGTTTAGGACATGGAAGGGAAAGCTTCAGTGGTGGTGCAAGTTTGTTGAATGGACTTGGTGCAAGTTATGAAGGAGGTAGTCTCGACAATGGTCAGGGTCCAAGTTGGAATAAGTATATCGATCAACCAGGTTTATCATATGGTGGATTAGATGCCACGCATAGTCTAAGTTGGGAAGTACCCGCTGGTACACTTAGTACTATTGGTAGTACATTGAGCTTTGGTCAAGGCGGTGCGATGCCGGCGGCAGGTAATCCAATGTTAAGCCCCAACAAGACAAGGTATGTTACCAAGAAGGATGATATGGTAATGGAAGATGATTTTCCAGCGATACCATCTGTCGGTAGTCTTCCAATGAAGAAGCGTGGACATAGTCTACCATCTCCTCGTCAGGAAGCAACTGCTACATTGTTCCAACCCCCAAGGCCAAGTGCAAGAGAGGAATCAAGAGATGATCGTACCATTGAGGTACGAGATGGAGGTGGTGCAGGACGAGAATCGTCGGAGCGTGATGGTCATCCTACTATGCCACCATTGAACTACTATGGAAACTATTATGGAAATCAAAATGGTCGTGATCAACCTCCAGGATACTATTCACAACAAGGATATGAACCAACGTATGGTGGTCCTCAAGGACATATGCCCTGGGGTAATCGTCATCCTCAGTATGATGGTGTGGCAGCTAATTCTCAAAGCTTTGAGGAACGATCATTCCGTAGCTTGGACGAAGATCCTGGACAGAGTTTGTTGTACCGTCCAAGTTTCTCGTGGGAACGTGGATTGGAAGAGTCGACAAGTCAATCACCGTTACCTCCTCTGCCTGGTGTAGGTTCTGTTGCTCCCAAACCAAAGGGTAACTTGATTCCACTACCTAATCAACAAGATATTATGAAGACTCTTGCCATGCGTTCTGAGATACGAACAATTGGTAATCCAGCAGATCCAAATATCGATTTGATGCTACTCCTTGCCATGCCTACTGATCAAGACTGTTTGAATGAAACACTTTGTATCCTTCGTAATAACATTGAGGTGTTCACTGCCACTGAAGAAGATGCCAAGGTTCCAGCTCCGGGTAGGAAGAAGCCTGTTCTTGTCGGTCAAGTTGGCCTTCGTTGTGTCTATTGTCGTTGTCAAGACAGTAAGGATCGTACCAAACGCCATACATGCTTCCCAACGAGTATGAAACGAATCTACCGTTCCATCATGGATATGAAGATCGATCACTTTAAGGACTGCCCACATGTACCTGCTGGTTTGAAGGCAAGGTTGGAAGAGTTGGATGGAGGAAAGCAGAAGCGAGGTAATAGTACCATTGTTTCGTACGTTGTAAATACTGCAAAGATGTTGGGTATCATGGACAGGACAGGTGGTATCCATATTGACTTGCGTCGTGTTGGCAGGCCAATCACACCTCCTCTTCCTCCTCCATCGCAGCCTAAAAGTGGGATTGTTCCTCAACAAGTCAAGAGTATTGTTCTACCAGACGTTGCCGAGAAGGATAAGTTCTCTGGCAAGGTAGCATTGGGGTTACCCGAGGATACCAAGTACTTGAGTAAACTACGGTGCTTTCTCCGTAGCAACATATGTGTATTCACCGCATCGGTAGGTGATATCAACGTTCGTAGTCCAACAACGCCAGGTGTAAAAGTTGGACAAGTGGGTGTTGGATGTATTCACTGCTTATCATTGCCACCGAATCAACGTACAAACAGGAGTGTTTGCTTCCCCAATAATATATCTCGTATGTACCAGAGTGTTGCCGACATTCAAAGGTTTCATTTAGCGGACTGTAAGATGATGCCACCGGATGTTAGAGCCGAGTTTGTCAAGTTACAAAGTGAGAGTGATAAGGGATCAAGAGGTTTGTCTACCAGAAAGTATTGGGACGATTCTGCCAAGGCTCTTGGTTTGGCTGATAGTTCTGGTGGAATATACTTCTGTAAAGATCCATCTTTACCACCATTCCCTTTGCCATCACAGTATTCAGACATTACTTCAGGTGCAGATTCGAACGCACAAGTGGTATTGAACAACAATGTAAACTATGATGAATCGACCTTACTGGTAACTGATGAAGATAAGGGTACATGTGCTCAATTCTTGTACTTGACCATTAAACAGCTCAAGCCATGCAAGTTTACTGAAGCCGACAGGAACAAGAGGAGGAGTAAGCCAATCGGTACAATCGGTGTCGAATGTAGACATTGTAGTGGACGTGCTGAAGGGCGCAAGTTCTTCTGGAATAGTATATCTGCGGCCGAGTCCAACTTTGTGAGTGTGCACACTCACTTTATGAAATGCAAGTTTGTTCCTGAAGACTTGAAGGCGGAGATTGCTAGGACAAAGGAGCTCCGAAGAGCTGAGACGACTGCTCTAAAGCCCGGCAGTCAAAAGCAAATGTTTACTCGCGTATGGGCAAGGCTTCATGGTCTGCCAGTTCCTCCACCTCCAAGTCCGGGATGGAAAGCTAAGAGGAACTTATCAACAAAGAAGCCAATCCACAATCCATCGGACATCTTATCCAATTCAATTACACTCAAGGTTCCTACAAAGAAGGGAGGGAAAGAGAAGAAAGTGAAAGTTGCTAAGAAGACGGAGAAGGCCAAATATCCAATGAAGAAGAAGGTAGCCAAAGCCCATCAGACCCCAGGTGTTATCCACCAACCCTCCAATGAAGATCCATCCTTGCCACAGTTGCCTCAGGATTCTGACGAGATCCGTCTTACGCTAAGCAGTATGCCTAGTATTGATGACTCTATTATCCAGAGTACCTTGGCTAACTCTTCAAGTATTGAACTTATTACGGGACCTAGTAGTGAGAGTGTGGGTAAGGTGGCAGCAAACATGGGCGAAATCAATATTTGTGGTGTTTAGATGTGTAGAAAGTGCGAACGAACGTGAACGTAATTGATTCTATATTTGTGTGGAGTATGTTGTTATAGAATGTGTAACTGATTAATGTATATTTGTATCTACTGAATAGCTTACTCCATAATATCTTCCTCCTTATATTATCCTTTGCAATACTCTCTCTCTCTCTATTGGCCTAGTAGGTATATATACTGGCTATCATCACATCTCTCCTCTGATTGGTATCCTCTTGGGTATCCTTTGTCATTTATTTTTCCTCCCCTATTTACTGTGCCGCTCTCCCCTTTTATGATAGCTTTGTCAATCATGCCCATCAACTATCCCGAGCTACTAGTGCTATTGGTACTACATCTAAATTGTTATCATTCCTTAGGTTTTCTTCATTCGAGTAGCGGTGGCGGTTTTGTCGGGAAAAGTAGAGCTGACACATCTTCTGCAAAACATCAAACATCAAGTAGTACGTCATATCTTACAGCAAATATAGTTGCCAGCTCTCCTGGCGAGTTGGGTGGTGATATTATTCGTATTAGAACTAGTCCAGATGATGATGAAGATAGCTTCTTGTCTAGAGTTGGTACGTGTCTTTTACATACTATAATGATTTGAGTATATCATGTGCACTTTTTATTTGTAACATCATCTCATTGCAATCTTTCAATTACATATTATTGTTGCTTGGAATTACATATTATTGTTGTCAAGGCGTACCAACTTTTGCAGTAATTGATAATGAGGATGCATCAACCATTGCAAGTATGACTGCTCCAAAGAGATTAGGATTAGAAGGTATAATACACAATTCCAATGCCTTCGTATTAGAAAATGCATTATCATTGGAGACATGTGAATCAATACTCAATACATGTGAAGAACTACAATTTGGTTACTACAACGTAGGAAAGAATAATCACGGAGCTATGCAAATTGTTATATCCAAGGCAGTATCCGATACATTACTGAGTTTAATAGGACCACATGTCGATTTAGAAGGAGTCATTGATGCTGAGAAAGAGTTGAGACTAGATAATCATGGCGAAGAAGATAAAACAATATATGCTCTGGCTGGTATCAATAGAAGATTTAGAATATATAGGTATGCACCTGATGAGAATGAAAGCTTTGCTCCGCATATTGATGCGGGTTTCCCTCCTGGAGGCTCCTCATTGGATGATGATGTTGATAATGATAGCGGTGGCACATCACCTTACTTGTACTGGGACGCAGCACATCAATACTCAACTACATCGGAAGTTGTATCACGGCTCACAGTTTTGATATACTTGAATGAAGACTTTGTTGGAGGTCATACAAAGTTTTATGAACCATTATCTGAAAGAAGTGATGACAGTCAAGGTAATGGACAAGTAATTGCGTCTATCAAACCTCGTACTGGACAAATTCTAGTGTTCCCTCAAGCTGTTTCAGAGGAAGCGGTTGAACGCGCACGTTATCTTTGGCCATTACATGAAGGATCTCCTGTGTCATCTGGTAATCGACCAAAGTATGTTATCCGAACAGATGTATTATTTGAAACTATAGTTAATGATGAGCTGAAAAACATACCAGATCATGAAAAGGTTTTATTTGAACATGATGATGCAGTACGGAATGTCTTCAAGAATACATCTCCAATGCTTTCAAAGTTGTTTAGAGAGCACGTATGGCCACTTTATAATCCTCATATGGGGGTAGAGAATGCAGGGCCGTTGCTCTATTCATTAGTACGATTTACAAAGTGTAGGAAAGTTGTTGAGGTTGGAGCTGGGTATACAACTTTGTTTATACTACAAGCTTTGAAAGATAATGATGATGAAATGAAGAGAGTCGTAGAACTTGACTTGGAAGGAAGGTTGAGAATGCTAGACTATCCCTTTGGAACTCCAAGAGTCGAAGAATGGATGACGACACCATCTCAACCATCATCTTCTTCTTCTTCCTTACTGTGCATAGATAATTGTGATCATCAGAAAGAGACGGCCTCGGGAGCTGTGAGTGTTGCACGAACACTCGGACTTGATTCCTATCTTGAATTCCTCAGAGGAGATGCGTTTGATGCTCTGGATACACACTTTTCAGAGGTAGAGTCAATCGATCTATTATGGTGTGACTTTGGTGTTGGCAGCAAGATGAAGCTATATGCAGGAAACGTATGGAAATATGTCAAGCCCGGAGGATTTCTAGTCTGCCATTCAACACTAACAAACACACATACAAGAGAGTGGTTAGAAGGTATAAGACAAGGAATGGGAGAATCCGTGACGGGTATACCAGAAGGAGAATACACAGAGCTTTCTTTACTCGAACCGCATAAAAGATTTCAGAATAGTATTACAGTCATGTAAGTTTGTTTCTATTGACTTTTTTTCGTGTGATGAAGTTTTCTGTTGCTCATATCAACCTTTGCTTTAGCCAAAAGCGAATTGGTTTGGACGGAGCCTATTCGGAGCCAATTTATAGTGAATATGCCTAGACAGCTGTGTCGGTATAGATCCAAACCGGCTAGATAACAACAAATTCAGCAGCTACATGTGGAGAGCTCCCCAACTGGCGGGCGGGGTTTTTAGGATACCGAGCATCGGTATCTTTTTTTCCGTGCAAGCATGTGAGATTTTTGTTTCTTTGCAACTACTCAAATGATTAGGAGTTGAAACGGCTACGGTGGAGCTACTTGAATCAATTATTCTCAACGGCTCAAGGCGTGGAGAAATACAAGGACACATTCTGTAGACCCAACGTCTCATAAATTTCATTTTGCCGCCGATACACACATCATTATCTCCCTTCATACAATACAATCATGAACAACAACCCCAATGCAAAGGCTCGTGTTGCATTCAAGGTAAGAAAAAGCATTTATCTGTATCTGTATTTGCAAGTGTTTGTTCTTTGGTTGGTACTAATATATATGTTCTCTTTCTACTTCTACTCAAACTACAGGATGTGTCAAACCGTGGAGTCTCCAAGGCTCTCAAGTCAAAAGTCACCAAGCCGTCTCACAAAAGGAATGTTGCAACAATCTACAAATCTACCAAGCAGCAACAACCTGTTGAGTACATTGACATTCCTGTACTCAAGCATGGATTGGATACCAAGCGTTCAACTTCCAACAAGTCATTCCAAAGCAAGCTTCGTCAGCCAACAAAACTGTCCTCCTCGGCTAAACCTGCAAGTCACTCCAAACCCAAGCCGTCATATCAAGATGGTGTTGCAGATGATATTGATGCAAGTGGAAAGAATGATCCACTCTTAGTCACTGAATACATCTCTGAGATGTATACCTACCACCGAAGTGAAGAGCACCGTGCGATAGTTGGTCCTTATTTGGATAGTCAACCTGAGATCAATCAACGTATGCGCTCTATATTGGTAGATTGGCTAGTTGATGTACATTACAAGATGAAGTTCTTTCCTGAAACTCTATACATCACGGTGAACATTGTAGACCGTTTTCTAGCCAAAACGGAGGTGCCAAGGCGCAAACTTCAGCTTGTGGGTGTAACTTCCTTCCTAATTGCTTCAAAGTATGAAGAGATTTACCCACCAGATATTCATGATCTTGTCTATGTTTGTGATAATGCTTACTCAAAGCAAGAGGTGCGTTTTATCTTTTTGTCATCTTTCAATGTTTGACATACACTACACTTTATACCATGCACTCACACTGTACTTCATTACTTCTCTTCCTATATCCTCCACCAACAGATTTTAGATATGGAGGAGAGCATCCTCAAGACTCTGAACTACCAGCTTAGCATCCCGAATCCATACAAGTTTCTTGTTCGATACCTGAATGCTGCTCACGCTGATAAGAAGATTGTTCTTCTATCATCCTTCGTTTTGGAAGAGAGTTTGCTCAGTTATGACCTTATCACTACCTACAAACCAAGTGAGCTTTCAGCCGCTGCCGTCTTTATTGCAAGGAAAGTCTCGGGGAGAAACCCCTGGAGTCCTACACTTGTCAAGTACACAGAGTATCGGGAGGAGAATATCAAGCCATTGGCAAGTCAGTTCTTAGCAGAGAGGGGTAGGATTAAAGAAATGAAGTTGATGGCTAGTAAGAAGAAGTATAGCCGTAGTAATATGTCCAAGGTGGCTAGTATTGACCTCCCCACTGAACTGTAGTAAGCAAGCAAGGATATATGATGAATGTGGTGTAGTTGTAGTCAAGAAGAGTAGTTTGGCTTGCTGTATGGGTGTGAGTCTTAAGATTTATGTTCTGAAGATTTGTGTTTGTATTGTTATTGGAGAAGGAAATAATGAGTAATAAAAGCTACCAGTATGTTTGATTCTATTTGATCTATAATATGTAGACTCTTTGATATATGAGTATTCATCGCCCTTCTATTTGAGTTGACTGTATCTTCACCATTGCGATGATTAAATGTCACTACGATAGTCTTCAGAAAGAACAGTCCACATCACTCAAATCATCATACCTAGGTAGTTTCTACATAGTAAGCATCAAGTAGTTGCCGATAGCCATATGTTTTGCACCATACAATCTGCTTGATGTCTTTGGTACTTTGATCTATGATTGACATCTGGATGATGAGGAAGTAGCTTAAGTTCGAAGTATATACTTATGATATTGATATGAGCAGCAACAATAACAAATCGTCATCATATGCTGCTTGTCTGTCGGAGCAACATAACACACACGATGATGATGGCGACGATGGCAACTATGATGTATTGCCATCATCAAGAGAGGATGATAATGAAGAAGAAGAACATATAGTTAGTGGTAGTGGTAAAGTATCATCTCAACATAGTAGTAGCAATGGTGATATTAGCAGCAATGATAAAGTATCTTCTCAGACCGACGAGACTAACGACCAACGACAACCACCATCATCACAGACTCCATCGTCGTTTGCTGTACAGTTAATGAACATGTTGATTAGTGAGACAGCTGCAGGAGGTAACTCAGTACGGTGGCTACCTAATGGCAATGGCTTTGAAATAAGAAATCAAATCGAGTTTACTACTCTGCTTCCAAGATACTTCAATACCAAAACTGGAGTTGCTGTCTTCCAATCATTCCTGAGGCGACTATATCGGTAAGATACCCAATATTCTGAGTTATGATACCATTTCTTGTACATTGTATTCATATCCCCTCATATACCGTATCATAGCTGGGGCTTCAAATCTGAGGAGAGAGCTACAGCCGGAAGTGGCCAGTATGTGTTCAAAAGTGAGGTATGAGAGGTATCATATGTATCATCGAATATGAAGACTTTGCATCAATCTAATCTGATAATATGCACATGCTGTACACCTTTCTTTTTCATTTAGATATTTCACAGAGACAACAATAAATATCTCAACATGAGAGCATTGCCACGCTCCAAGCCGAAGACTCAAGAGATGTCGTCGAACAGCAATGAAAGAGTTTCGTCTCTTCAACACTCTGACTCTAAAGGTGATAGTACTCATGCTGCCGTATCATCCTCTTCTCAACAGTTATCATCTGATACAAAGACGTCCCATGAAACTAATCAAGATGGGAAGATCAGAGCCGATACTTCGTCTCTTCATAGACATCGCTTAGAGAGATATAACAACTCGATAGTATCCTCCTCTTCTCAAGTTGCAAACCCTCACTTGGAAACGATACCACCACAGCAGCAGCTTACACCTCAAAATAGGTTGCTTGTAGAACAACTTGTAAATGCCATGAGACCACAGACTGCAGTATCAAATCAGACATCCGATATGTTGAGTAGCAACATGATAGCATCTCAATTGAATAATCCGATGCAACAACAGATTCCTCCTATACAAGCTGCTCTTATTCATCAACTGTTATCATCTCATCAAGGTATAAACTTATTACCGCATATACAGCAGCAAACAATACCAACATCAAATGCAAATACAGCTTTACATCAACACCAAATGCATCAAGCTCCTTCTAATCATCAAGTATTACTTCAAGCTGCAACTCAGCTTCTCCTTCAACAGCATGGAGTATCAGTTTTCCGGCAAGAAAGTATCAATAGTAATAGTAATGATACTACAACAACTACTAGTGACGCTATTTCGTCTTCAAACGGTAACAGAGGAAGTTCTACCCGAGCGTCATCATCACTAACATCATCAAATAATGATGAAGATAATATAAACATATCAAATGAAGACAGTCAAGGATTGAGCGCATCGACAAGTAATAGGAAAAGAGACCGGTCTCCATCTCCAGATAAATGACAATTTATTGTATAAAGTAGTAGTATATATCATGTACAAAGTGTACCTAAACCTGACGATGATGTGTGTGTATCAAGTTGATCTGTAAGTGTAATTTTGATATCGTATCTTTTTCTACTCTCCGGTATCCTTTGTCATTACTGTGATATTATACCCACCAATACCATGCCGTCGACTATTCGAGCTCCATCTATAAACAAAGTATGTAGATCTATACCTGTTTCTATCAAAGCCTAATCAAACAGCAAACAAGCCTAAACAAGCTAAAATGCACGTTTACTCGCCATTTTCTATTTCCCCTCCGCCTCCTCTTTGATCTTTGCCCTTTGCCTCTTTGTAGCAGCATACTACATCACTCTTCCACTTAAGAATGGCCGCAGTATCAACTCTTCCGCCAGTACCTGCAGTATTACCTCCTCCTCCCGATGGTGGAGTAGCATTTGGAGCTCCTCCAAAAGTGGTATTGCCAGGCGATGATTTGACGAAGTTCATCTTGCACAATCCTCCTCCATCCAACTTCTCAGCACCTCCAAAGAAGAAAAAGAAGAAGAAATCTAAAAGTAGTGATACCACTAATCATGATGAAGATGATACAGATTATACAAAGATTCCTCCCAAGATTGGCACAGGTCTCATAGTTTGCACACATACTAATGACCAACAAAATAATAATAATGACAATAATGATATAAAAACATCAATACGTATCCAAGCTACAATTGCAGGACGTCTACTATATCGACCTTCATCACGGACGTGGTATGTTGCATCCAATCCGCGTAGATATCATTTAACACAATCACCATTATCATCATCATCACTAGCCAAATCATCTCAGGGCATCACTACAAATATGGGTGTAGGAGATCGTGTTATTGGTATAATTGAAGCTCAAAAGGCATCTGCAGATTATTATCGAGTTAATATATTTGGATCACATTCGGCATTGTTACATGTACTTAGTTTTGAAGGTGCTACGAAACGGAATAGACCACAGCTAGATCCTGGCTCTTTGATCTATTGTCGTGTAATGAAAGGTTTTTCGGGAAGAATGGATCCTGAAGTTTCCTGTAAAGTTGGGGGGAATGGTAACAACAATAGTAGTGGCAAGACAACATATAATAATGAAGATGATACTGGTGATGATGGAGGGGCCGCGAGTAAAGATTGGATGACAAATGAAAGCACATACGGGCAACTTAATGGTGGGACATCATTTCGTATCTCACTTGGATTGGCACGTGAGTTATTACTTCCGAATAATGCAGTTTTGGCGGCATTGGATAAAAGTGGTATACCATTTGAAATAGCCATTGGTGTAAATGGAATGGTATGGATCAATAGTCCAGAACCGGAAATAACGATAATGCTTTTAAATGCTATAAAGAATAGTGAGGTTATGAATGAAGAGCAAGTCCGGGGTATGATTAAAATGATGGTCAAGAATGTTAAAAAGGAGTTGGAGGATTGATACTTAGATAATTTGGTTTCCATTGCAGCATAATAAATTAATGCCAGAGGTAATCAAGCCTCATATTTTGTTTCGGATTTTATTGTTGATTAAGATTAATCTGTTGCACAAATTCACCAACAAGTATATAAAACTGCACCTAATATTTGTTGTTGCAATGTTGTAACCCCACATCACATGAATACCAACCTCCAATTTCAACACAATAGCGTATTTCAATTATCAGATTATTGCTCTTCATTCTGTTACTATCTATATAACCTTGGCAACCAAACAACTAAATCAAACTAATTCACTACTAATACCAACCATACTATATACATAAACCATTTGTTGTTTAATTTGTTGCAATTAAATACCCCACTTTAACTCTTTTATTCTGACAAAACTAATAACTAACTGAACACATCATATGCACTTAATAATAGTATCTAACTAGCCGTACAACATCCACCACCCTCACCACCTCCACCACCACTACCTTTAACACTATTATGATAAATATTACGCTCCTCCATGCCTGGATCAGCCTTCATGAAGGCATCTTGTGTACCTTTAGATTGGCAATAAGATGCAATTTTTGCACGGGCCTCATCAGGTGAACATTTTGCAGTCTTGACGCCCGTGAGAACTTGTTTAAGCTGTGCTATTTCTGCATTTAGAAGGTCTATTTCGGATAGTTCACCATATTCATCCGCCATTGTTGTTTATTGTTTGGATATTGTATATTGCAATAGAAGGCTTCAAATTATTTTAAATCCGAGGTTCTTACTTATGAGTACTTGAATATAATTGGGAGTCCTCGTGTGTAATTGGGACATGTAAATTGAAATAACCTCTTTATTTCTACAGTCTAATACAGTAATAGCAATGGAAGTACGCCAGCGGAAGAACGCTCAAAGGACGGGAGGTAATATATCCTCATCGTCTTCTCCAGATAATGGCAGTGGTGATGATTTATATAATAATGAGAAGAAGACATACATCAAACCACCATCAATACTAAAAAACAACAAATATGATGAATTTGCATGGTTTATAATATTTCTAACAGCATTAACCTATTTTATATACACACGAGGTGGTAATAATACCAGAGGTGGATTACTATCAAGCTTTTCTAAACCATATACTGTTATTTCATCATCTATATCTGTGGGTAGTGAGAACATAAATGAGAATGAAAAGTTACTCAAATCTATCTTCTATATTGCAAATACACAACATATACAACAACAAGACGGTGGTGAAAAGGCATTAACATTGGAATATAATCGTCGTTTGGAAGTGATATTGTTTTCTCCATCTGATACTCATATCTTTCACGATGATAAAGAATGCATAAGCAGTACTAACACAGATTCTAACAATCAACAACAACAATCTGCAATACCCTACCTCTCACATCTATCATCCACAACATGGGTACATGATGAAGAATTAGGACGTGGATATCTACTATTAGCAGATGTTGGACGGTCAGGTCGGATATGGAGGTGGGAAGTTGGAGGTGGACCAATCACCATTGGTAGAAGTTTACATATGGAAAGGAGTGGTTGTCGTAGTGGACTATGGATATCAGATGGAAATGATACATCATGTCCAGTGAATTTGTTTGGTGATTCTTCATCATGTGTTAAATCATCATCGGAAGCTTCATCGTCAACTTCTAAACTGCTGGGTAGTGTATCACTTGCAGTTGAACTAACACGAAACGCAGACAGAGCATCGGCAGGGCAGAATATAATTGTATCCGAATGGGGTGAAAGGCGTATTGTTCGAGTAGAACATGAAAGTGGAGCTCGCACACCATTGGTCACTGTAGTTCCAACTGGTAGTCAGGTTAGCAGTGAAAGGAGGAGAGTGTTTCAGCCCAACCATTTAATGTACACGCCTTTTGGAGACTTGCTCTTTTCGGATAATTTTGAATTAGATGATGATGCAACGAATAATAGTACGACAACTACAATACCAATTCATGTCGGAGCAGTCTATCGTAAAAAGGAGGCAGTACATATACCTGCAATTCCAGTTGAACAAAGTCGTGATGCCCATAGTTGGATGAGTACAACACAAGACAATAGTGACGACGACAAGTCGATTGATATACTGTTTCAAACTTACTCGGGTGTAATTGAAGGAATGGCATTAGGATTAGACTATTCAACATTGTATGTTTTGGTAACTACAGAAGATAGTCCAAGTAGCTGGATGAAAACAGTGTACAAGTTGAGCCTTGGCACTGATGAAGACGACGACGACGATGAAAGTGAGGGGACTAGTAGTGGATCCAAAAAAGGAGATGTATCTGTGCTTTATCAAATGTCATCTACAGATTGCAAAGAAGTAAGTGATAATACATCTGCTTCTTCTTCAACAAGTGGATCTAAGCTTGCCGTTGATGAGAAAGGAACAATATATATGATTGCCTGCCCGACAACGCTAACTCTTCTCCGACAGAATGGTAGTGTTGTGGGTTCCTTGGCTCTCGATCATCAACTACTACAGAAGAACTCTAAAGTATCACAAACAACAATGCCATTTACAAGTGTTGGTTTTGGTGAGGATGGGTACCTATACATTACATCTGCAAACGAATTGATGAGAGTGAAAAGTAGAATTGGAGGTCTCAGTCTACCAACAAATATGGTTGTTCCTCCACCTCTAAAGAAGAAGTAAAGTAATAGGCGGTGGACTGATCATAAGATAAGCCAGGCAATAAGTAAACTACCCCTCTCTAGCATACCTAACCCTAGTTTTAACCGATTCAGAATGAGAATAGACGATATTATGCAGTTCTGCGCCAAGATACTACTAGTACTACCTATACTCTTCTGATCAAATGCCGAGCATCTCAACAACAAAATGCTTGTATAATACTCAGCCAATACAAACTCTGACCTGACTCGTACCTTAGCACTCACACACAAACCCGCGCTTTTCTTGAAAACTTCAAAAACCCACTGTTCACTTTTCAAACAAAACAAGGAAGCAGTCGTTTCACACAACCGTGCAACAACACTCAAACAGAACTCGGCACGAAGTTTGTTTACTCGGTTTGGCAGATTATTCCACCTGTAATAGATTAGTTTTCTTGTTTCGTATTTTACGCGAATGGCATCAAGTTTTGAAGCGGTATCTTCGTGAAAACCAACAGCTCTAAAAAAATCAACGTGATTTTGAGCGAGGAGAGCACACCGCATTGAGAGAGCTCACTATCTCGTTTATTTAGAAAGGTGACAACAATCATCTCATCATCCTTCTCCTGTATATTAATTAACCATTCCATTAGCGTGATCGTCATTCATTTAATTGCTCGATCCTTTGGTGTTTGTGTTAATTTTCTGTACAATAATTCACGGCCGTTGACGAGGAGATCTGTTAATTCTCCATCAACATCACAATATAAACAACAACAATAATAATAAACAATGTTTCCGCGCAATCAAAATACAAAGACGCAAGGCAATCGCCGTGCTCTTAGGGTGAGTTCTTTCATTATGCAGTTGTCATCTTCTTTCACGTTGCTCTTCATTTTGTTCTTTGCTAACCAACCATCAATATTTATTTTGCTCTCCACGTTAACTTTCTCATTCCATCAATTCTATAATAGGATGTATCAAACCGAACTTCTGACAATGGTAACGATAAGAAGAATGGACAACCACAAGTAACAAAGAGAAGTGCTACTGGCCTTGCGCCTTCACGTTCCGTTACGATGGAATCAGAATCGTCACAACATGCCACCAACGATGGCAACATGACAGATATCAACCCAGCGTTGGCTCCACCTCCACAGGCAGCGCCCAATGGCTATACAGATAATAATAATCATGAATTACAAAGCTATCAATACAGTGGTCCTGCAGATGATATCGATGAACGCGATTCTGACGATCCTCTCTGTGCTACTAGTTATGTTCAGGATATGTATGAACACTTTCGTTCCAAGGAGATGTTCACGTCAGTTCGTCCACTATATATGGAAGATCAACAATATATTAATGAACGCATGCGTTCTATATTAGTAGATTGGTTAGTAGAGGTGCATTTGAAGTTTAAGCTTGTACCCGAGACTTTATACCTCACGGTTAATCTTATTGATCGGTATCTTGCTAAGACAGAGGTATCACGGCCAAAGTTACAACTTGTTGGTGTTACTGCATTATTAATTGCATCCAAGTATGAAGAAATTTACCCACCCGAGCTACGTGACCTTGTGTACATTTGTGATAGAGCTTACTCAAAGCTTGAGGTACGTTCGTTTTGTTTTGTCTGTGTATGCTCTGTAACTTGCATCCACCTCTCGTCATTAACTCACATCATTCCTCTTGTTTCTCTATCATCATCACTACTTACTACAGATTCTAGATATGGAGGAAATCATCCTCAAGAAGCTTGAGTATCAAATCACCATCCCAAGTGCTCATGCCTTCCTAGTCCGATACTTGAAGGCTGCTCACGCCGATAAGAAGATTGTCCAACTTTCATGTTTCATCCTCGACGGTACTCTGCAAAGCTACAACATGCTACACTACCTTCCAAGTCAGCTTGCAGCCGCTGCCGTCTTTATTGCACGAAGAACTGTTGGAAGGAACGCTTGGAGTCCGACTTTACTCAAGTATGCTCAATACCGTGAGGAGGATATCAAGCCTGTTGCACGTGCCGTCCTTGCTGAGAAGTCTGACTCCTCAACAGAGCTTCGTGCCGTCAACAAGAAGTACACCTCATCAAGGTATGGTTCCGTTGCTACTATTCAGGTTGCAAGTGACTTCTAAGAGTTTATGGGGGATGGACACGAGATCTTTGGAAGATTCGTAAATTGAAAATGATAGAATTGAATAATTTGGGAGAGTTTAGTGTGGTGCGAAGACCTTTGGAAGGGTTCGTAGGTCGTACTTCTCTCTCTATGGGATGGGGATACATATTGTTCATACTATATGTGGGGGATCGTGTGTTTTGAAGAGAGTTTTTGCTATGGCGATTGGATCTTCATAGTTATATGCTGGATAAATCTCCTCTTCAAAAGATTGATAGTTGTTTATATACAACAATAGTCTTGCAAAGAGGAGTCAAGATTTATTTAGTAGCACTATCAGTTTTTGAACAACATATACACTCTTTTTCTAACTAGATATGCATTATCTGTAGCATCTCCTCTCAATAAGTGGCACAACCTCTAAATACGCAACATCAAGTGCTAGCATCAATAATGTTTAAATTATATCTACTTTGTATCTTTTATATGAAAAATGAATGTCATTCCAACAGCAACATGACGTTGCGAAATGAACTAGTTGGTGTTTCATACAGCATCACAAGAGTCGTGTGTTGCAAAACAACCATGAAATATATTCTTTCTCTATCGGACTCTATTTCGAGCCTCTTATATGATATCATTCATCATTCCTCACAGCAATATGATATTACAGAATGACGAGGTAGCTTCTATACAGCATCACAAGCTTTGAACAACTTGTGTTGCGAAACTACCAGTATCTTTTCTTTTCACTCTCACTTGATGACTTCTCCGGTCAAACTAAACATATAGGTATTCATGGGCTAACGTACTCTTCAAGTTCAAGCCATGTCATCTTGAACGTTCAGACTCTCATCGTTCATACTCTCATAGGTACGATTGATAACGTTTGAGCTTGGAGAAGAGATGGTCCCCTTATCTTTGTTCATGTCGCCGGAGTCGTCACTACTCGCACTCTCGGTACGAAACAAGAATGGGCAGCACAATTCGCCCACATCGCCCTTACTTGCTTGGTATACTCCGTTTGCAGGAGGCTCAGGCATCTTGCCTCGACTTGTATACTCGAGATAAGAGCAGTTCCGGAAGAGCCTGGCAAAGAAGAGAGGAAGACTGTATACTCGTACATAATCTGGGTCGTTGTTGACGTCGGCGTCGCTTGGGGGGATCAGAATTTAATGGTGACAAGCATACCGGAAGAGTGGGGGTTCAGGGGGTTAGTATTAGCTAATGAAATGTAAAACAATATCATATGCATAATACAACTCATTCCAAAACCACACAAGGACTATCATCTAGCATACAATTTAGAACCAAACTTACCTTGCCTTTTCCCATACAGTGAGTCCACGCTCTTCGCGAGTAGCACCTGCTGCGGTGTTATCAAGAATCATAGATGTCAAGAATGCAATGATCATAGGAGAGGAGAAGAGAGATAGGGCAATGGCAGCACCGTTGCTCGCCCCGAAGGGGTTGCCCTCTACGGTTCCGAAATATCCGCCTGGACCAGCAACGCTGAATATACGCGTTTCACAGTTTACGAAGAAGAAGAAAGATGCAATGTAACATATGTTAGTACATATGGCTTACAAGGTCAGTCAAATGAAGGCAAAATGAAGGCCAAACAAAGTAGCAGATCATCGACAAGTCGCATGAAACAAACAATTCACATGATGGTTAAGTACTAACACGGACTTTCCTGAGGCTGTTGAAGATGCTAAATCCAAGGATGAACAAGTTCCTCTGATTGTCGAGATCGATATGCTTGAGATTTGACAGGCCCACTGATACAATCATAGCAAAGACGACACAATACAAGCCGGAAGCCATTGCATGTGGCATTGATGCAAGTAAAACACCTTTAAAGTAAGGCATGGACAGATGAAACGTTGAGCATATGAAAGTATATAGAAAGATATAAAAGAGAAACATCTTTCCTTACCAAACTTGGCAAAGACAGACAAGATCATCATAGTGATGGCTCCACACTGTACAACAGCACGAGAGCCAACCCCCGTCAGCGCAATAGCGCCGATGTTCTCAGCATAACTTGTTGTACCACATCCGGTACCCCATAAGCCTGACATGATTACTCCTACCCCTTCAGCAGCAATACCACGAGAGATGATACCAGCGGTTGGTACTGGGGCACCTGAGAGACTTGCACACGAATAGTAATCACCAGTTGACTGTGTTGGAGGATGAAGTGTAAGTTGCAATTCGGTGGTGACAAAAAAGGACACATGATATGCACTTTTATACACTTACTTCAACCATAGATGCTAACATACTTCCAATCATGGGAACAATTGCATATGAACGGAACTGTGGCATACCGAACTGAAAAGGATATGGAAAATAGAACCATGGCACAGCATTGGTATACTCTAAAGACTGAGCAGTGGAACATTTGCTATCCGAATCGAATACGGAAGTAGCCGTAAGGATTCCTCCTAACGACCAAGTAATTGTAATTGCCAATAGAATTGGAAACAACCCGAATAGGGAGAAACCAAATACCTTCACTCGAGGCAGGTATAGGCAGAAGGTAAGACAAAGGAAGATGATTGTCAACCCCAATGGCCAACAGTCCGCCACACCTGAGAATGCGACCCCATATAATCCCAACCCAATCGCGGTGATGACGCACGTAATCGTAATGGGTGAAACAAACCGCAAGATGGATGAATAAAGGCCCGTATACCCGAGGAAACTTTGAATCAATCCAACCGAAATGACACCACCTGTTAATTGTAAAGTATAAGATACGTAATTTACAAAATTGTATCACTTCAATTAAAACATCATGAAGACTTACCCTGAATGACCTGCATCGTGGAGTAAAATCTATCACTGTCACTTGCAATTGCTTGTAGCTCGGGGTTGAAAATGATACCAAAGATGGATGGAAGGTACTATCCAAATTATAATGTTAGAAAACCAATGACACATTACTTAATATACATCGGCATATATAAATATAAGTAACTCACGGCAAATGAACCACCCTGTACAATAGGTAACCTATCTCCAATTGTTGTTTGGATCTGGGTTTAAGTGGGTTTAAAACGATATTGAAATTAGTATACACGTGCACCAATGCCATGTGCACAAGATATACATATTATAAATCTTATGGATACACATCAAGTGCCATATGATATACATCTCACTCACCAGTGTGTTTAGACCGCTGACGAAGAACATTGTACATACAACTTGCCCTGTCTGTGCTATATCGGCCCCCATAGCTGGGCAGACAAGTAAAGGAACTAAACACGAAAAAAAATAACATATGATGTGTTAGAAAAAATATATATGAAAGATAATAAGATATATCATATGCACTTACTTAGAAATGTTGCCCCAAGCATCGTCAGATAATGCTGAAGACCTAGTACGATAGATAAACCGAGGGGTGGGACGTCAGATACTCCATATCGCAGACCGTTTGGCTTGGCTTTTTCAGTAGGAGGTTGTGTATTCTCATTGTCATTCAACCAACTCCAGTCTCCTTCGTGTTCCCCCTCAGGAGTCAGCGGTGGCGTATCTTTAGAAGTGGGACTATCTCTGTTATTAGTCATCATCATGTTGAATAGTTGTAGTATATCTGGTCTCGGCATCTATTGGTGATTATATCTTTGCATTGCAATGATATCGATTGCAAAAGATGTCAGGAGAAAAATTATGAGTAGGATTGTTGATTAGAAACTTCAAATATCTTCTGAAATTTATTTTCAAATGCTTTCTGTGTTACAAGAAAGCCTTATTTAGCATTGCTATACCTATCATACATATTGATTAGCAATGACACTAGCATTGAAATCATTTAAGGATTCTACATCCCACTTACTCACCAACATGGTGGCAGGTTGCTCACATCAGATTTTCCTTCAATATAATGAGTTGATCAGAAAAAAATCTCGAAAACCAACCTATAGCTGACATACAGCCAATGTATGGCAAAGCACAAAGGAAAGACCAATGGACACTGTCAGCACCATTGTAGGGCCCTCTGTCACACTTTTGTGGCCACTTGTTGGCGGTTCTCTTGCCTCAGATTGGGTCAGATTTTCGACT
>Ga0075437_12234_pt1 | contig 31606 bp, 19 predicted proteins | sample MintriMetagenome_FD_74266 | JGI IMG/M metagenome (GOLD analysis project Ga0075437, IMG submission 74266) | Marine eukaryotic communities from Monterey Bay, USA to study complex ecological interactions - Minidiscus trioculatus and... | ecosystem: Environmental > Aquatic > Marine > Unclassified...
CCTTCGTGGACTTTATGCTCGGTGTCATCGGACATAGACTGAATATAGGAACCAACTCATTGACTTGAGTGTCCAATTGGATGCCTACTCGTCACAATATTAGCCCAAACTGGGCAGAACGTTCACCTTAGATTAGCCTCTTGTCTGGCAATCTATCTAGACCGCCTTCTACTTTTGGAGATGGTTGCCTATGGTTCGTTTAAACTTGATGTCGATCATCTCTGGCCGCGTATCTTCTCTTCCGCTGACTTGATGAGTGATCGTCTACGGCAACTTTGGAGAGTTGGAGCTGCTGATCGAATGAAGATGATTTCAACTCTCTCACCCATCTGCAGTCATCTCCAGCTGGTACGGAAGGCTTGATTGGTATCCGCATCTCTGTCACACAACTTTTGAAGAAGTTGAATCAATTTACGATATCCATAATCTTTTGGATTGGGCACCTTTTGTTGTAGATAATTCTTTTCATACTCTTTGGGTAGTTGTGCCAAACATAATCCTGATTCGATAAGACTGTCACTTGATAATAATCTAACCAATCTTGTTTGAAACTCTGCCAAATCGGTATTGGTTTATTATTCTCGTTCGTTGTGCCAATTATCTACCAGCATATCCTTTCGTATTCCATTAACTTAGAATTCCTTGATAGGATCCGTATTTGACAATCGAATAATTCAGTATCACTATCCCAGTAGCTTTGTAGAAGTTGGTATGCATCTAGTATGATATTCCACTGTTTCATACTATTGGAACTTGATACGTCAGGATGATGGACTTTTGCAAGTTGAAAGTATGTCTCTCGTATCCTCTGAGGACTTGGCGGTGAGATGGATTGTTTCTCTTTCTCTAATCCCAACACTTTAATGGTTCAATTGAGGCATGTCTTCGTATCCAATTAGCCAATTCATTATTCTGACTCCGTTCTGCACAGTCTGCTGCTGTATTGTCATGATTATCACGTATATCATCAAGAACATCAAACTGTATCATCACGAGATATTGAACAACTGTTAAATTGCCTGCATATGCCGCTTTGTGTAAAGGCGTTTGTCCATGATTATTCGGTGCATTGTACTCCACTTTATATTTTACAAACAACCAATCACATGTTTGTCGTACCAACTCTACATCTTGAATTGGTGACGTCCCCACTGTTACATTTATCCAATACCTTACATATTACATCCCTAATTGATTACAAGCTTATCATGAAGAGATTGTAAAAACTCTAAGCAACCAATACTAATCTATCCAAAACCTATAAGCTAATTGCAATTTATTGTTGTTGGCATTGATGTATTGACATTTTGACTGTGGCGCGCCTCCGACATGATACCGAACCCCACTCAACATATCTAATGTATGTTTATTGCATTAGGTTTGCGGATTATATTTAGAAATACAATTGATGTAGTTCTAGCCTAATTTTGCAATGAGATATCGACTAAAATAATAGATATGGAGGACTCAATGAGTAATCTTCCAGCAGTATTGCATAGTATAGAAGTGTTGGCAGCCGTAGGTATGGTATCACACTGTCGATTCCCTACGGGGAACATGTAAATGTGGAACTTATTGGAACTTATTTTAAAAAAGGATTAAACTCCATTTGCTATCAGCTCGAACTTGAACACACTAATGCCGCAATATCGATTACTTGTGCAATAATCACGCTAATTTATTAATAATATATGGTATAGATCAGTTTTTTATTTACGCTCTTTCGAATAGTGGTAGCCTGCATCTTTGATATTGACTGAGTAGCAGGATTTTACAAAAGTACATCACATCTTGTGCACTTGAATCAACGTTTCTGTTTACTCATCAGCTCGTCTCTAGAGAGGTATTTGACATCGTACTGTGATAAGGTATAGAATAGCGGTATTTGCCTATCACGTATTCGTTGACGGCGATATCTACCTAGTGTAGGTCAATATGAGCACGTCCAACAAAATTTGCAATGACAGTACATTATCAAAATCAAATAATGATAATGATGTATTAGAAAATATGAGTAATATGAGCTTTAACGGCAACAATGTTGAGAATGATATATCTAATACATGTGCCAATTGTGGCAAGGAAGGTAGTGACGTTAATAATACATGCAACAAATGCAAGTCGGTGATGTATTGCAACGCCGCATGCAAAAAGAAACATAGACACAAACACAAGAAACAATGTGAAGAACATGTCAGACTTGCTGCTGAGCGTGCTGCCGAGTTGCATGATGAAGAATTATTTAAGCCTCCGCCATTGGAAGATTGCCCTATCTGCTTCCAACGGATGCCTTCTTTGTTTTCGGGTAGTACATACATGTCATGTTGCGGAAAAAATGTATGCAATGGATGTGTACATGCGCCTGTGTATGATCACCAAGGTAATGTACTTGCTGACACTTGTCCATTTTGCAGAACTCCAATAGCTAGTTCGGAGGATGAACTTCTTAAACAAATACAGAAACGTATTCATGAAGGAGATGGAGATGCAATGAACGATATGGGAGGTTACTATAAGAATGGTATGTTTGGTTTGCCGCAAGATAATGATAAGGCAATAGAATTATGGCATCGGGCAGCAGACCTTGGACACGCAGGGGCATATTTCAACGTTGGATGTAGTTATGATGGCGGTCTTGGAGTAAAACAAGATGAGAAGAAAGCTATCCATTACTGGGAACTAGCAGCCATTGGAGGAGATGTATACGCCAGGCACAATTTAGGTGTCATAGAATTTGAAGGCAATAAGTGTAAGGCATTGAAACATTACATGATTGCAGTAAGAGGCGGTGCAAAAAACTCTTTGAATAACATCAAAAACATGTACTTGGATGGATATGCAACAAAAGATGATTATGCAAAAGCATTACAAGCGTATCAGGTTTATCTTAGTGAGATTAAAAGTGACCAGAGGGATAAAGCTGCCGCAGCTGAAGACAAATACAAGTATTATTGAATAGAACCACCTGAGTATTTAAATCGGCGGAATGTTATTTTGATCTATCTTTGCCACATTGTTTCACGCTGTATTGCCGATGAGAAGCTTCTATCTAATAGAGTGTAGGTAGGTACATCACGTATTCTATCATTACCTTCTGCACTAGGTGATGATTATGATCTCTGATTTGCAAAAGGTATCGTATGATCTCATTATGAGAGTTAATATTAATAAGGCACATCTATTCCCACTTTTTAGGAGATTAGAGATGGGTCGTTCGACCGACGCTCGTCGTCAAGTCCTACATACTAATGATGATGAATAGCACTAATACTATTGCAATATGTTGATTCTATATCTCATGGCCACATCATTTAGGTACACAACTACAACAACAACCTCAACAAACGGCCCCCTTTACGAGAGAAATCACAAGACCACTATCATCTTAAAATTATATTTTAGTAATATAGTTGTCACCTGTTAAATATATGTTATACCATTACGATACTACATATCAGAACCAACTTATCAACATCCCCAGAACTTAACCATTGTACATTTCACACAAGTATTTGATTTCATCAAACACCACGACGGACAGACAGACGATGCAAAACCTGCTGAAGAGTTGCTCTAGTCATACTATATACCATAGAAACACTAACCACGCTCATATTATACTAACAATAACAAGGATTATTAAGATCAGTATTTAACGTCCTTTCGAATAGTGGTAGTCTAAAGTTTGTAGAAGTAATATTGAACGAGTAGCAAGGATTAAGGATTTTACAAAAAAGTACCTCTTGTAGCTTGTGCCTACTCTCTAACTCTTGGGTAATCAGCTCTATAATTTGATATCGTACTGTGGTAAGGTATAGAATAGCAGTATTTGCCTATCAACTTTGACGGCGATATCTGGTATTATAGTAGAACGCTAAAATGAGCACGCCCAATAATATTTGCAATAACAGTGCATCAAAATCAAATGATGATGTATGTGAGATAAATGATAAGTTACAAAATATGAAGACCGCCGATGTAGAAGAGAACGTATCAATAGTATGTGCCAATTGTGGTAAGGGAGAAGATGGTACACATAGTTTAAAGGCGTGTACGGCATGCAAGATGATCAAATATTGTAATCGAGAATGTCAAATCGCTCATCGGCCACAACATAAAAGGGATTGTAAGAAGCGTGCTGCCGAATTACACGATGAGAAACTTTTTAAACTGCCACTACAGTACGATGATTGTCCAATATGCTTTTTACGTATGCCTTTAATTGATTCAGGTCATAAATATATGTCGTGTTGTGGGAAAGTTATATGCAGTGGTTGTATTCATGCACCTAGATATGATGACCAAGGCAACAAAGTTAATAATAAAAGTTGTCCTTTTTGCAGAGCTCCAACACCGAAATTTGATGATGAGATAGTTGAAAGGTTGATTACACGTGTGGAGGCTGGGGATACTATTGCAATGAATAATCTAGGATTATACCATGATGAAGGTTCGTGTGGAATTTCACAAAACCATGCCAAGGCATTAGAACTTTGGCATCGAGCAGGAGAACTTGGTAGTGCCGAAGCATACCATAATATTGGTTCCGCGTACAGGAACGGTTGTGGAGTAAAAATGGACATGAAGAAGGCTAAATATTACACCGAACTAGCAGCTATGGCGGGAGATACATATTCAAGGCACAACCTAGGGGTTATGGAGGAACATGCAGGCAACATCGATAGAGCTATCAAGCACTTTATGATTGCAACAGTAGGTGGTACTGCTCGGTCATTGAACGATATTCAAAATTTCTACATGCAAGGAAGGGCAACAAAAGAAGATTATACGAAAGCGTTGAGACTGTATCAAGAGTATTTGAATGAGGTTAAGAGTATTCAAAGAGATGAAGCTGCTGTATTTGGTGATAAGTGCAAGTACATTGAATAGAAGCCACCCCCAATGGCCGGAAGTGGAAGTATGAATTGGCGGAATGTTCGCAGAAGCAGAGATTCGTCGATGCAATACAGGATGCCCATTGTTTTACTTACACGTGATAGCTGTATTGCCAATGAGACGCTTCAATCTAATAGGGTGTAGGTACATCTGCTATAGCAAATAGATATCTTAACTGAATACGTCTACTCTATCTATCGGCTGCCTTTATCTATCGGCTGCCTTGATTACTATCTACTTGCCATAGGTATCGTATTTTATGAGCTCATTACGAGAGTATAAGAGTACTAGTACAGATTTTCTAATGAATAGAGTGATTACAATCAATAATCAATTAAGGCTAGTATATCCATAATTATCTGTTTATATACATAGTATCATTTCAATAGCGTTATAAAGAGCTATCCAATCACCATGGTTGACGGAGATGATACCAAACAGCCAACAGACGACAATAACACATCCTCAAATCTCGGCATTGCAAAAAAGGTTGATGTTACTAATCAATCTCAATCATCAATAGCAAATAGTACTAGTAGTATCTCTGCATCATTGGCAGATGTCATCACCGCCAAGGCAACTTCTACTACTGTATCATCTACTGCTATGCAAATTGATACTCCTAAAACAGAGGTGGCTGCAAAGCCCTCAACAAACGAATCTACCTCAAATGATACAAAAATATCTAATGATGCACCATCTAATAATGCTCAAAAACCCAATGCATTAGATCCAAAAGCATACTATACACAAATTAAAAGTCAATTATTATCATCATCAACATCTACATCAACAAGATCGACTACTTTGGAAATAGTAACTAATTTAATACAGAATGATGTTATTCTAAATCCTGATAAAATCTCGCCTCACAATAAGTTGGATGGCAAATCTCGACAGTTGCAAAAGGAGAATGAAGGGAAAGAGAAACAAGACAAGGAGAGTAACAAAGCAGCAAGTTATCTTCTATCAGCACTACTACCCACTATATTAAGAATGATAGTTAGTCCAAATGGTAAGGCGAGTTCCATGTTGAATACTGTCATTTCTGCAATGGATAGCAATAGCAATGGTGGAAGTAATAATATAGATCAAGGGGGTAAGGGAAGTAAGAAGAAGAAGGAAAGTAAGAAGAGAAAAAAGGATAAGATATCCAAGGATGAAGCTAGTGTAGTGAATGTTACTGGTGGTGTGAGTTCGGGAGTTAATAGTGGGGATGGTGAAATGACACTCCATCCTCCTTCTTCATCAACATCTACAGCTTTGTCAAGTGGAAAGGCTGCCCCCTCATCCAATCAAACGACCAACTTAACTTCCGCAAATCCAACGTCCTTCTCTAATCCAACATCCTCAACATCAACATCCAATCCATCATCATCCACAACAACAACCTCTTCCTCAACAACAACGCCAAAGATTAAAACACCAACATGTTATATATCACCAAATTCAAATATAAAATCAATTAATAATGAATGTCGATATATGTTATTGATATTGCTTGATAAGATGTTGAGTTTGGTCCTTCCTCCTTCTGGCAATTCGGCTGCAACGGGGGCCTTGGGATCATCCTCGTTGGGATCATCTTCTTCAATGGGCGGTGCCTCGATCAGTGGCATGTCAAGCAGTGGTAGCACAAGCAGTGGCACAAGCAGTGGCACCTCAAGCAGTACCAAAAGCAGCAGTGGTGGTATAAGTGCCAACAAGCGTGAACAACATATAAACACAATCCGTACAATACTCATTCATGTTATTATTGAAGATTATGAAAATAATTCTATATTGGCTAATGGTATTTTGTTCCGTTTGTTGCAAGGCATTGGTGGCGGTGGATTGATGAACCACACTCAAAGTTCGGGATCAGCAGTCTCAAGTACAAGTATTGGGGGTATTGGAAGGGAGGACACCCTGTCGAAGATGCAAACATGTGAATATCAAATGTTAATTAACTTCACTATCGATTTGTATAAAGCACTGGGTGGGAGTGGTGCCAAGTCAAAGACGAATTTAAGTAAAAGGTTTGATTTGTTGGGTGATGCTAAGGGTAAGAAGAAGTCCACTAAGAAAATGGCTTCGGGAGGTGCTGGTGGTGACAGTGGTGCCTCGCCCGTCAAGACTTCTCCTGTCAAGGCTTCTTCACCTGTCAAGGAGTCGGAGAATGGAACCTCTGGGGATAGCACACCCGCACCAGCAACACCAGTATCCCTTAGATCAAATCAATCCTACAAGGTCTTGTCGGAACTGCCAACAACTATCCTACACATCATACAATTGCATCCTAAGCAATTACTCAAGAATAACATCTCATCATTAACCTCAGTTATGATGGATTTACTCAAGTTGGTACCACCGTCAAGTCCTGCTTCGTCGTCATCGAGTGGTAGTAACAGTACCCCTAGCAAGAAGAGTGGAAGTGGTGGATCTGCACCCAAGGTGACTACACCAAGTTTATCTACTCCCAAGTTACCACCCAAGTTGGTACATTCGGTACCGCAAGGAAGTACTTCCGCCAAGTCTTCTACTACTCCTTCTTCGCCATCATTGGCACCGCTTGGGGATATAATGTCAACTCCCGATAAGAATGAGGACGAAGAAGAGGAAGCAGCAACATTGGTACAACGGAAGTTACAACATTATCAAACTACATTGGTGTCGTTTATTGCAGCACAGGTTAAGGCATTGTCGTTTATGGTACATTTGATACGAACCTCTTCATCCGCTGCCAAGTCTTCTACTACCCCTGAATTAAAGCGTTCATCGACTACTACCCTAAACCCAATTGACCAAGTGACTATCATTGATGCTGCATTTAAATCATATGAAGAATCATTGGGTACATTTGTTATACAAATATTACGTTCTACGTCTAGTTCATCCTTTGTTGATATTTCAAGCAGTAGTAGCAGTATGACGAAGCAACAGCAACATTTGTCAAGTATAACTATTCAACTGCGAAGGGAGCTATTAGTCAATACACGATATCTATTGTTATCATCTACGCCTGGTGATTCCTCCTCGTCATCGAGTAGTATGAACTTTCGACGTGGGTTCTATAAACATGCTGATACAATGTTGGAGGAACGTACATTGCTTGGTACATCAAGATTATCAAGTGTTGTTGCCGGTAGCGGCGGTAATAATTGGGAAGATGATCATGAGATGATGGGTGATGAATATCATTCCACAAGATGTTGGGGAGCTTCTTCTCCTTTCTCCAAGACATTTAATGGCAGTTTCACATCGCTGCAGCCATTGGGGTATTCTATATTAGCAGAGTATTGTTCAAGGATCAGTACCAAGATGAAACTTGCTCAAATGAGCCGTGCTATTCGTATCTTTTCACGTGTACTCCATTGTGATTTACCACTAATAACCATTCACAAAGAGGACGGGAATATTCAACTATTACCAAACTTTACAACACCTTGGGCGGACATCCATGTATTAGCTGTCAAGTGGTTATTATCATTACCCCAAATCATAATGTACAATCGAGACCCAAATCCACAAATTGGACGGGATATATTAAATCGGATATTACAAACTTGTGTGCGTAAGTTGGAGGTTGTCAGTAGTTATACACCCATTATATTGGATGCTGTTGAGAAGGAGATGAAAGAGAGGGTGGATAGTTACCGTCAACAACTACAACAAGACCAATGGAATGACAATGCTGATGAAAAAACTGCAGTAGAAAGATCATCCTCTCTACTTGCCATTTTGCTAAATCTACAGCACCTCGTCAAACCAATAATGTCTGGTATTAAAGCCATGTTTTATTGTCTTTCTACATATTCGAACAACCGTCAGAATGAACTCCAACGGTCGATGGAGGCTGGAGAAGAACAGTTTATATATCCAATATCACCCTCGGCAGATGATTTGGGTGAGTTAGCGTATAGTGGTGGTAGATCTGCCAAACTCATGATTGATGAACGTAAAACATTGGATAAGTTTCTGAAGGTTGGATTGGGGTGTTGTCGATTGTTTTCAGTGAACGTTACCGAGTTAGAACGGTTCTTTGATCAGATGGACGATGGGGTCGAAGGTCTGGATGGGCTATTCTCATCATCTACGGATGTGTCGTTAATTGCAAGTGCTTCAACCAACAACCGTAAGAAGAATTTCATCCATAGACGGCATAAGGATATCCTTGAGCTGTATGCTGTTTCGTTTACCTCCCTTGAAACGCACAGCTTTCGTAAGCTCATGTCGAATACTAACATACATTACATAGTACAAACGATGGATGAACATGAGGATTCCAACATTCTTCATGTGTTTAGTCATTTACTGTTAATGACTGGCAAGGCTGTTAGTATCGAGTTTGCAACGTTAGTTATGGGTTACCTGATGGAAAGAGGTGTTGATGAGTGGGTTCAATATGAAACCAAGGAGAAGAAGGAGGAAGATGCTATGGAGATTGAATCGTCGCCAAGTAGCAAAACCACCACCCTTACCAAGCACTCCAACAATTTATCCATGCTTTTCAACTTCGTCTTTGCATCCATTGTCAAATATCCGCGGAATGAAGCAATCCTACTAACTCATTTACAAAAGTTGATAAAGGGTTGTTTCCAAAAAGCAATGGCAGAAGTGCCACCAACTGATGGTGAATCAGGGTTTGATGAGCTAGTATGGCCTGGACCGTGCCTCAATATTGTAAGGCATCTTTTCCGTACTCTTGCGGGTGGCAAGTTTGAAGCGTAAGTTGTTATATGTTAGTGCCTCAGAGTGTTTACTTCCTCTTTGACTCATAATATCACCCCGGCCGTCTACTCAATAGCTCCTACAAGGAAATCCTACCCCTAGTACCAAACATCCTAAACACACTGTATCGGTTGGACACCTTGACATATACACCATCTCCGTCTTCTCCATCCTACTCTGCCGCTTCAGTATCACTGCATCATACAATCATTGAGCTGTGTATACAAATCCCATGCAGGTTGGCACTACTCCTTCCTCATTTGCCGCTTCTATTTCTAATGATAATAAAGGCACTGGAATCTAAGAACGGGCATTTGATTAACCTTGGACTACGAACTCTTGAGTTTTACTTGGACAATTTGCATGCAGACTATATACTTGGTCTACTTTCAAGTATGGATACGACGTCGTCCACTGTGGGTGGTAGCCCGAGTACAATGCACAGATTATTGACAGCATTGACCAATCTCTTACAACCGGCACTTAGTTCATATGGCATGTTGTCACAAAGACTACTAGGGAAGATGGGAGGTATCAATCGATTATACTTACGAGAGACTGTTGCTCTTGGACATACGGATGATGATGATAAGGGCGGGAGGATAGAAGGGAAGGATAACTTGAGCTTGACATGTGAATGGCCTAGTAGTGAACAAGGTGATGCTCCAGAGTCATTCAGTATACCGTTGCCACTTGATGGTGCTGTGGGTATACTCCGACGTGTTGCCGCTGCACCTTGTATTGTCAATGCCGACGAAGAAGGATCGTCACCAGTGGCTGCACCATCGGAGGCGTATTACCAAGGGAAGATTTCTGATCTCCTAACCATTGACCGATCATTCGACATGAATAGGTACTCAATCGAATTAATGGAGGAGACAAAGAGTAGCCAATCGAGAAGTGCTTTTGTTATCCTGAAGACGGCGTTGGCTTCTATCATTGACATCAATGAGAAGGCTGACAGGATGGTGTCGATTTGCACAAAGAATGGTGTTATTCCAGTTGTTGACGAAACGACTCTTTTACTACTATCAAGTGAGAGAGAACAAGAAGAATTACATTCCAAGAACTGTAATGCCGATTTCAAACTGATATGTGATGGTTTGTATGCGGCATCTGTACACAAAGATCTCAAGGAGGAGGCATTAATATTACTCAAAGGACTTGGATCGCATGTATTTTATTATCTACTGAGTCATCGTGCGGATATAGTACGAATTGATCGTGATAATTGCCCTATTGATGCGTACTACATGGAAGAAGAAGAAAGTAGTAGTGGTGGTATCATCACTTCGGAGAAGTATAATGCACAGAATCATATTGAAAAGCTACAGCCACTAAGACCATTCGGCTGTTATCGATTCACCGAAAAGTTTGACGACCAACTTGACCCATTCCTTTTCAATGAGGCATTGGTGGATGCCTTTACAAACAAGGTTGTCAAGCATTCACATGTTATTGCAATGGAGGTCATGAATCATGTTATCGACCTATTTCATAGGATTAAGGACCGTGTTGTTGAGGAAGATGATGATGTAGAAATGAAGGATAATGACGAGTCCACAAAAGATAAGGATGATGATAATGTTGCTAAAACAGCATGGGGTGACGTACTTTTTGAGAACCTTCTCCACTCCTTAGCCCAAGCATTACTCCACTCCTCTTGGAATCTCCGCCAAGGACTAATGAAAGGGCTATTTGCTCTCATCACCAAGATGGGATATGAATGGGCACAACAATATGAAGTTGAGATCTTGCAGTGTGCTATGTTTGTTGTGAAAGATACTCCTGATGGTATTGCAATTGCATCAGAGCAATCGGTTCGTTTCTTTTTACAAGTTTCTTGGTTCTTCTTTGATGGCCCATCCGAGTGGAAGGAATCTAATACGCTTGTTCGGGATGTACTGTGTCCAATGTTGGTTGATAAGTCATCATCGTCTACTACTGAATTAGGTGAAACAACTGCTAGTGATCCAGTGAAAGTTAAGGTTGCATCTCTTACTCTCATACTATCAGAGATTACATCTAAAAAGCCCTTGGTTCGGTAAGTGCCCATTGAATTGATGCAGCAGCAGATTGAAGTATTATATCACTCACACTAGCTTTACCCCCCTTTATTCTATTTAGGTTTGTAGTCAGGCATACATTACGCATGTTCAATCGAGATGGTTCCTCACTTGAAGCATTGCTTACTGATCATGTTAGTTCTTTGAAAAAACTACTCTTCCCCAAACTTTTGCGGATATTACCCCTTCCAAATCAATGTGCAGTTATTGAAGCATGTGCATTCATACTAAACAGAGCACCCAAACTCATTCCCATAACGGATAAGGTAAGACGTCCTTCTGGTGGTTAGAGTTTATTTTGTGCATATGATATGCTCTTTTTTGTAGTGTATCCTAGATTGGGTATCCTAGGTTAGGTATCCTCAGCTGTTACTCACTAATTGAACTCTTCTTCACTATAGAGTCTTCTTGGTTTCACTGCGGAGTTACTCAAGATGATTTCCATAGCTGATCAGCACGTCTCGGATCCTAAATTTGGCAGTTGTGTTCTAATTGATAAGAATGGGCTTGCAGTGAAAGAGGATGGCACCCAAATGAGTCACCATATATTTACTGTCCAACCATCATCTCTCTTTCTAAGAAAAAGTATGGTTCTAGAAGATGAGTCCTTTGGTGGACGTATCGAAGTTCCAGCTGAATTGACACAGGGTGTACAGCTCCGAGTATCAACTTTGCAGATATTTGAGGGAATAATTCGTGGCAACCCTGACGAGTTTTATGACGCATTGCCCGAGTCAAACATTGGTAACTTACGACCACATGTAAGTCTATCGCTTGTTCTTTCTCTATGTATGTGTATATGAGTTGGATCGATCTCACCCGTCACATTTGTCTTCTTCCTCTTCTCTCTCCTCAGGCTTTGACATTGATGCTTCGAAGTCTCATCGCGGACCCTATTGAAGTTTGCATTGCTGGTGAATCTGCATTACGAAGTGCACTATCATCTTGTGAAGCCGATCCATCAAGCAAGGAAACAGAAGAAGGGTCTGTGTCAACAAAGCAGAGTGATTTTAGACTGTCAAAGGAGTTGATCCAAGAGAGTATCAAACCTGTACTTATCTCGTTCAAATCAGTGTCACAGCTATCTATTCCTCTCATGAGAGGCTTGTCTCGTTTGTTAGGTCTATTGTCTTCGTGGTTCAACCGTTCCTTTGGAGATAAGTGTATGGATCACCTGAAGAAGTTCTCTGAGCCAGGTTAGTATTTCTTGTGCATCACCAAGCTCTGTTTTGAGAAGATTTCTCAACAACTCATCCTCTTTCTTACATCGTGTCATTCACATATAGATAAGATTATACAGCTCCAAGTGTTTGAGTCCGGAGAGGAACCACTAGTTGCGGCTTCTGTTATGGAACTGTTCTTATTGCTCCCGGGAGCTTCTCAATATGTCGAGGATCTTGTTAGGGTAACACTGCAGTTGGAGTCAGTCATGTACAAATACAACCCAGAGTCGTCTTCATCCCCATTTAGAAAGCCTCTCGCCTCCTTTTTGAACAAGCACTATTCTAGTGAGTCATTTCATTTGTTTATCACTACGATGTTGTGTTTAGATGTGTCACTTCTTCTGCTAACCCTTACTGCATCTATATCCATTGAAATGAACAGAGGCTGTAGGGTTCTTCTTGGAAGAGCACCGACTGTGTAATCCGTATTACAATACCTTTTTCCAAGATTTGTTAAGACGAGATGATACGGAAGGACTAAGAAAGCACATTAGTGCCAACAGTGCCACACTACAGAATATCTGCTTTGAAACACCACTTGCCATCCTAAGAGGTGAATCGTCGTCGTCATCATCAGAGGGCAAGATTACCACTCCTGCAGTGTATGGTATAGATGAATGGAGTTCCCCTTCAGGCCAAAGACAGCTAGAGATTGCCCGAGAGACCATTCAATTGAAGAAGAAGACTGTCATGCTGAAATCTCAAGACGAAGCTCGAGCGAAGAAAGCTCTTCAAGCCAAAGTTGGTGCACCTGAGGTATCCTCATACCATGCCAAGGCAAAGAAGACTCGTGAGGCTTTAGAAAAAGCAAAGACTGAAGTCACTGAAGCTTGGGGCGCTTATACACAAGAGGTGTCAAAAGCAAACCAGAGAAGAAACGAGTTGGGCGAGAACTCAATGGGAGTGTCACATCTTGAACTACAGAAGCAAGGTTTCAAGATAGTAAAGATCTTGTCATCTCTAGATCCTGACTATCTTCAAGATAGTTCAATCAATCGTATGTTGCGCTGGCTATGGCGATCTCGTGGTCGGCATCTCAGGCTTATACATGACGAGTCGGTACCACCTCGATATCACGAGGAGTCACGCGACCTTGGGCAGTTTCTTGTGAACTATTCAAGAGCACATCCAAATGAAGTGGATGTACTCTTCGATTTGATCCGTATATTCATACATCCGGTATCGACAGAAGACTTCTCATTCATCAAAGAACACTTGATCAAAAGAGTGTCTTGTGAATTATCTGTTGAACAGAAACGGCTAGTGCTACAGAGGTTCTCGAAACTGCTGTCTGGCGGCCAAGGCAACTTAGAAACAAAGCTTGTTGCTGCCCAAATACTCATCATTCCAATGTTGACTGACAGTAGGGATGAAATCTTTAGTGATCCGTCTGTGAAGACGCTAATTGAATCAATCCTCAGTGTGACTAGAAGGCTAGAGACGAAGATGACTTGTGAACTATTGCAGATCACTGAGTTACTTCTACAGAAGATGCTACCGGATGATATTTCTAGATACCGAAGAGAGTTGTTGAAATGGATATGGGATGTTCTGAAAGTCAATGATCCAAGTACAAAGTACCATGCATTTTTAGCTGTAAGCAGATTCATATGTGTTTTTGAGACGCCATCAAAGGTCAGTGTGCAAGTGTTGAAAGGGCTATACCGTTCTGGAGGAGGACAGCATGATTCTCTTGTCCAAATGACATTGGATGTGCTTTTACCAGTGCTCAAAGTAAGGTTGAACGAAGAGGAACTCGAAGCGGCTATGCAATACGTCTTGACAATTATGAAGGAAGAAGAAAGACCTCTTGCTCAACAGAATACGCTTTGGGAGTCTGTCACTAGACATTCAGATTTATTTGTTGGTTATAAGAAAGAAATCACACCAGACATGCTACAATTTATCAAGTTGCTTGGTCAGCATGCAAGTGTTGAACATATCAACCTTGTAGTAGCTCTGTCAAGCCTTTTTATCAAATGGAATGTTGATGGAGAAGAATCAGACGCGGGCTGTGATGTTATAAACATACTCATTGAACAAGCTTTCATGATGATCACTGCTAGTAGACCCGATCAATCATCTCAAAGATTACGAGCCCAGATCTTGTCAACTGTAGAAGCTGTTGTTTCATCTAGCAAGTGTAGTGGTAGTGCTATCAATTCTGCTCCCTTTGAGAGCGTGCTTATGGATATCAAAGAAAGGCACCAAGACGACACAGAAGAAGGTGGTGATAGCAAGAAGTCAGACAAATCAAGCCGGAAAGATTCTCATTCTAGTTCAAAGCATGAATTTCAAATCGAGGGCAATGCTCTTCTTTTGTGTGCTGAGATCATTCTCATCCTTCTCCGTTGTGATCCCAAGAATGACTTCCTTGGGTTAAAAGTCTGCTCATCAATACTCAATCAATGTATGTCCAATGTCATGTCATCAACCTCTGAACACTCAAAGCTTGCCAAGGTTCTAGAGGATGTGTTTTCTCATATCCTTGTGAGTGAAGAGACAAGTGATGAAATGACTGCTTCCATAATTGCAATACTTGAGAATGCTATAAGATTATCGGTTACAAGTAGATCTTCTTGCTTTGTCATTTCAGTTATTGAGAAGTTATGGAAGACAAATCAAGACTTCATTGAGCCTTTAACGGGTACATTGGCATCAGTTGCTAGTCAATTGGTAGACCAGCATATCAACGAGGTTCTTGCTACTTATAGTAATGAGCACCCGAACCTCCTTGCCGCGACGCCAACAGAAGGAGTATTGAACGAGGCATGTAACATTGGTGTTGTAAAGTCGTCACCGAAGTCTACAGGTGATGATATGCACAAGAATCAACTCGTTATTCAAAATGAAGTTCTGAGTCCATCACTTAACACAGTCATATCCATCATGACGATGCTCAGCTCGAGTGATATTCTTTTGACCTTTTCAAACAAGAGGAACATGGTTTTGACTATGCTCAGTACCATTTTAGACAGAAGCAATTCATTACCATTACTCTTGTCTGCAGTATCTATTGTAGGCAATTGGCTCTTGTCAGATGATCAGACCCAAATGCCATTGACTAAAAGTGAGCGTGAAGGATTCGTTTTGCAGTTGGCCTTGTTTGACTTCTCGAGGCTTCCAAAACCTTCATCTTCTCAAGTTCTTGGAGATCTCATGAACTGTATTGCCTTGAAATCTTATGGGTATGGTTCATCTGACAGTCTACAACAAGGCAAGGATGAGATGCAAAAAGTCTTGGTGTCTTGCTTGATATCAGCTAATCCTCATATTAGAGAAGTATCATTGGAAATGTTCTTGTCAAGGGACAACAAATGCATTGAAGACATCCTAAAAAAGCTCCTACAAATGGATTATGAGAGTCTTGGGCAGTATCTGTGGACCACTGTCATATCTGACATTCTTCTTGCATCATGCAAAAGTGAGATGATCGATAGTAGTCCCGGCCAACTGAAACTTCATCATGATAAGAAGCAAGAACATGAAACAGAAGTGGATACTAGTACAAATGAGTACACATCATTTACAAAGATTGTTGTATCAGAAAGGACTAGCTCCGATTGCCTAAAAGCTATACAGACGCTTGTTCAAGGAGATGTTAATACAAGTGAATCAATGCTAAACGTCAGTTTTCAGGCGGCGTGGCAGTCACTCACCAACTCTAGCAGAGCCTCTATCATTTCACTTTTGGAACGTCTGTTGGCCAAACCATATCACTCTCAAAAGTTTGGTCAGAAGAATGCCGTTCAATCAATACTTCGATTGCTAGTCTGCTTACATCCTACGCCAATGATTAATCCCTTTCTATTGCAATCCCTAGCAGTGGATTACAATGTGTCAAGCGAAGTTTTATATCTTCTTGAAGGACAGTATGTTTCATTAAAAGCAAATGGCTACGATACAGACTCATCTTTACTTCGTGCTATACACAATATTTACACGCAATTGGGTGAACGAGATGTCTGCTTGGCAATTGAGTCATCATCTGCCATGTCTGTCCTGCCTGGTACTAAGTTTGCTTTATCTTTGGCCATGTATGATTATGTCGATGAATCATCCAATGCTTTTCTATCTTTAATAGATCAAGTAGGAGAAAACGATGATGATTTAATGCCAACGGAATGTGAGATGGCACTATGGGAAGAACGGTGGGTTGAAACTCAAAGAGAAATGAGTCAGGTAAGAGTTGTGCATATCTTGTGTTCACTTGTTTGGTTCTCAGACTGACCTCCCATATTCATTCTCTTAATAGTGGTCTGCAATCGATACTTTTGCAACATCTACACAGGATACATCTCTAATGCTTGAATGTGCTTTAAATACAAACGAGTGGGACAAGACCAAACAACACTTCACATTACCTTCCGTTAATGCCTTGCTCGAAGATGAGAATGTGCAGGCCAAGACTGCCGATATGTACCTAGCCTTGCACGAGGGAAGATTTGGTGAGATGGAGTCCAAATATACTGAGGCCTCTCAGTTGTGCTTGAAAGCGTGGAGCCTTCTCCCTTCTGCTGGTGCAAAACGGAACAAGGAAAGGCAGCTTCAACACTTTACCCGTCTGTATGAAGTCCGTGAATCAAGTCAGCTTTTGATAGAGGCAGAAGCTCACACGGCGAGACAAACAGTACCTGATATTAAATCGATCCTCAAGACATGGAGACATCGTCTACCCAACAATTATGAATCATTATCTGTATGGAATGACTTGTTCCATTGGCGTTTCAATGTGTATGATGCCTTTGCTACCAAGTTCTCATGGACATCTCCTGCTACATTAGCATCGCTTCATGATCGGTAAGTGTTCTTGCACCAATTGAGTAAAGATACTATCTATCAATATCCTTTTTAGTTTCTCTTTTCCTCTCACATTCATGTTGCTCTTTATCAGTCCTTTTGCTGGTATCTCAATCAGCCGAGCAGCCCGGAAACAAGGATTGAAAGAGGTTGCATCATTCAGTATCGACAGTCTTCCGAATTCTCTTGACTTGGATTCTTCATTGGTAAGTTGACAATCTGTTCATATGATGTGTGCGATGATGTGTGCATATTGTGCACATCATGTGTACATAAGTTAATTCGCATATCTAACTATTACCTTTTTCTCTCGTTGTACTAAACCGTTCAAGTTGAAACTTCGTGAGCAAGTGCTCAATACCGACTCGGTACAGCAAGGCTTGAGCCTGGTCAGTCAAGCAGATATCTCATACTACGATTCGCGACAGAAAGCTGAAGTGATGAGGCTGAAAGCATTCCTTCACGAGAATCTGGGCGAGAAGGCAATGGCAAACCTTGAATACGGATCTTCAGTACAGATTAGTCCCAACTATGCAAGAGCATGGGTAGATTGGGGTACACTGTGTGCATCATTATCTCCTGACGACACCAACTCACAGTCAGAGAGTGATACTGATAGTGTTGATTTGACAAACAAGAAGAACTCATACCTGATTCAGGCCATGAGCTGCTTCCTAGAAGCTGTCCGCTGTGATCCCAATGAACAAAATCGTGACTACCTTCCCCACTGTTTATCAATGTTGTCCAAAGATGGTCCTACTTTTGGTAATCTTTGCAGGACATTCGAAACTCGTAGTGCGGTACTTCCAGCTTGGGTGTGGCTGCCTTGGATACCTCAGTTACTATCCAATCTATGTCGTGTTGAAGCTCAAGCCATGAAGGCTATCTTTGTCGGTATATTGAAAAACCATCCCCAAGCGTTGTACTTTAATTTAAGATCATTCTACCTTGAGAGAAAAGCTAGCAGTGATAGCAAGAAGTCGGACAAAGGAGAGACGAATACCTCCTCAAGATTTTCAGAAGAGTTCATGTCTATTCTACGAAAAGTTAATCCAGTTCTATGGAGTAATCTCGAATCAGTCCTTGATGATTTGATAATTCGTTTTAGACCTTCCTATGAGGTCGAACTTCTTCAATCGTTAGCTGCTATACTGAAGAAGGCATTATCATCAGGTCAGCTTTCTGATCATACAGTTCGTAACTTGAGTTACATTGGTTCGAAATTCTTTGGTATTAACAAAGAGGAGAAGAAGAAAGAGCAAGCTGTTACAAGGAAGTTGGCTCTGTTCCGATCCAAGTACTCTGCTTTGTACAAAAGTGACTTTCTAGAAGGAGGTGAAGAAGAGTCGAATATATATGATATCATTACCAAGTTAGAAAAGTGGAAGCGTATACTAGAGAACGGAATAAATCGTCTTCCAAAATCATATGACATTCGTGAGGTCTCGGCTACACTGTCTTCGTTTACAGCACAGGCCCCTGATCTATGGCCTGGGGCATGTGAATCTAAGTTTTTGACATTATCAAATTCTCAGTATGATGCTCAATCATCACTTGACAATACCTTGTATAGACCAAGTAGAACATCAGTACTGGCTGCTGCCAAATCAGGCTCTCAAGCAGTCGTCGTGGCAGCTAATTCAGAAGGTCTTGGTGGATATTGTGGAGGTGGGGCCGCTGCTATTGAGATTCCTGGCCAGTATGCACCATCATCGAATGCATTAGATTCAAGACCTTACCCTGAGCTTCATGCCAAGCTTGTTCGGTTTGACCAAAGAGTGCTGCGTGTAAAAGATAGCTCGACCAAGCACCACGCCCATCAAGTGACAATGATTGGAAGCAACGGAAAGAAGTATCGATTCTTGCTTCAAATATGTATGCCATATAGCAATCGGACAGATGAACGAGCTGCTCAACTGAGTTATGTAATGGGGAAGACACTTCGTAGGGATTCACTTGCATCTAGGAAAGGACTGACAACTAGCACAAGTGTTGTAATCCCTATTGCACAGCGGATGAGAATGGCTGCTATTGAGCCATCTCATAAATCATTGGATTCAGTTTCTTGTCATGTACAAGGCAACAACAAGGCAGCCGAGTTGTTGTCTTATTATCAGGAGAAGGCAACTGCCGCCGCTGACCAAGAAGAAGGAGACAATAGCCAAGATGCCAAGCTGAAAGTCTATCAAGACATTTGTCAGAAACTTGCCCTGCCGAATATCATGTCTACATATATGAGAGAGAAGATTCCCTCTATTCAACATCTTCTCCAGTTTCGCCAAACATTTACTTCCCAATTGGCTGTCAATTCACTCCTTCAATATGCCCTGTCAATAGTTGAGAGAACACCAAACAAATTTATATTTTGTGATACCACTGGACAAGTTCTATCACATGACTTTAGATCCAAGTTTGCTTTGCCAAATGGTGTACTTGAGCAAGGTGATGGTATGATGCCATTTAGGTTAACGAGAAACATCACCGAGTTCATTGGCCCATTCCTTCTGGAAGGAGTATTCATTCCTTCATTTGCCACTACATCATTAGCTATGAAGTCAAACAAACAAATACAACCAATTCTTCACTTGCTATTCAGAGATGATTTGATTGCATGGTATTTATCAAAAACATCACCCCAGACTGACAAGAAGATGCAAGAGATGGAACATCGTCTCAATGAGCGGATTTGGAGTAATGTACGGATTGTTCAGGATCGTTTTGAAGAATGTTCTCCTAGGAAAGTAGATGACGCTGCTTCTGAGGCAAGTATGCCCAACCCAACACCAATTGATATGAAAGTTAGGACACTAGTAGAAACGGCCACAAGTGCTGAAAAGTTGTCTATGATGCCGCCTGAGTATGAGGCGTGGCTATAGACTAGTAGATGTTCCTAAAATACATGTATAGTCAATACTCTTTTCCTATATTCACGGCGTTCATTGTACCCTTTGAGCACCGTAATTAGGCTAATTAGGATCTCCCCTGGGCACTTTTTTCCGTCTCGAGTACACTCTCTTGCTGTGTTCCTTGATAAGAGTAATGAAAGTATGACAGCTCTGATAGATTATCGGCTCTTCTCTATAAGAGGCTATTCTATTAGGGTTTATATTCAAAAGAAGTAAATACTATTTAGTTTTATGTTGTCATCCCCAACTACCCCAGTTCATCCTATAATCCTCCCTTCCATATTCTCGGTCTCTCTTCTAGTATCAGAATACACTTTACCTCTGAATGGGCACGAGATACGGTAACACATGTTCAATAACAATGTCAGATCCACAGCTGATACGACATTTCTGTCGTTCCGATTCTTCCTCATCCAAACCCAAACGACCCATACTCTGATTCAAATTGCTCCCTTCACTTTGCTCCAATACGTATTCGCTCATTCTCTTCTTCCATAGTGCAAGCTCAAGCAGTACAACTGATTCCTTCACTTTGGCATATTCAATCTCATATTGACTTAGCTTGGTTTTGATTTGTGGAACGAAATAACTACGCTCCATACTCTGGGTGAGATTAATTTTTGACCTGGGGTCACTCTGATCATGAAAGACTTGGATGGCATTCGTAATTTCATTCCTCCACTGTCTTAGGCCGATTGCACCGACACGCTCCATGATACTACACTGTAATATGAAACGAAATGATTCAATACTTGTTTGACGATAATTATTAGCTCCAGAAGGCAGGGTCACTGCTTTGTCAAGAAGATCATCCCAATTAACGATTTGGTTTGGGAAGAACTTTTGCCGTATATTTAGTAGGTTGTAAACGACTTCCTCTTGTGATCCCAAGACTAATGAGTCTACCATGCAAGTCCAATTGAATTCATAATCAGGGTGGTGGGTCTGATAACTATCAATCAAGAAATGAAGAATATCCTTTGAAATACTTCCCCATACTGCGTAAAGGATCGGCAACCCACCCCACACGTCTTCAGTAATTAGATGCTCGGGGTATTTGTCAACTAATACTTTGTATAATTCAAGATTTTGTACTGTTGAGCATGCCATGATATGAAGAGGTGTCATTCCTAGACGGTCCCGTTGGTTACCTGTTGAATCACTCAGTGCATTCATTAGACTTCCAGCTGTTACATTGTTGTAGGACTGATAATATATCATCTTGTGAATGGGAAGTTTGTCGAATCGATGTTTCAATGCATTATTTATTTCTACTTGAAGAATATCCCCTTCCTCTTCCGTGTATGGAGCTTCGAAACGACTAGTACAAAGCTTTCTCAGAGCAGGACAGATGAAGAATGACAACGTATGGACCTCTGCACTGGCCGGGAGAGCCAAATTACGCAGAGCATGGCAATTCGAGAAAGCAAACGGACCAAGTTGTGTTGTGTTTTCAGGAAGTTCAAGCGAAAACATTCTTTGGGAATAACTAAAAGCCCTTTCATAAATTTCCGTAACGAGAGGAGGGATTCTGAGATGTGTAAACTTTCCTCCTTCTCCCTTATTGCCCCCATCAAAGGCTCGCATGCCAATCCACTTTACTGTGGAGGGGATGTTAATATGTTTTAGATTTCCACATTCAAAGAAAGCTGCAGCCCCAATATATAATAGTCCTTCAGGTAAATCTACCTCTTCCAATTTGGTACGACCATTAAAAGCAGTAGTCGGGATTTCGATGACAGTGGGATGGACTTGTGCACGGATGACGTTAGTTGGTACTACCTCCCCTCCCTCTCCCATATACACAAATAGTTTGTACTTTTTACATTGTTTCTTGTGTACGGATCGGTGATTCTTCTGACAATCGACATTGCAATATTTCACCCGCTTACATCCCGTACATGTCTTCAGGATGATCTATATACGCCGATACATATATCATTATTAAAACGGAGATAGATAAAAGAGAGAGCGAGGCGTTGTAATTGTAGGGATATAATAATTTTTAATGATGCATATCATATTGTCATACATATCAACTAAGCCTTATCATTCTTACCGAACCGTCCTCACAATTACCACAATTAGCACATTTTTCCATGCACCTATCCATCCTATACTGTTTTTCAAAACCTAGACATAACATAGAGATAACATACAAGGTAAGAGGTGTATATAAAAAATTCAAACTATCCATTGCAAAGAAAACTTATCAAAATCAAGATCTTAGCTTAATGATATCATACAAAGGGACGATACTCGCCGTCGTCCAACAAATGACATCACAAACTCACCTAGGTATTCTACTCTTCTATCGAATGGCTGCTCCTCCACTACTGATTTCTCCGCAGGCAAATCAATAATAAGAGAATTAGGAAACGGAATTGGCGATTGAACGGCCTATCTCAGACAGAGCCCTCTATTGAAAAGTTCGTGGGTTGGCATGCGTAGCGGGGCAAAGTAAGGGTTTGAGTAGAGAAGTGTGTAGGTAGGTATTTCAACTAAGTAACTCTTTAGTACTAGTACATCTCATCATCTAAACAGCTACATTCTGGGAAGGTTCACCAGTTTAGTCCCCACTCATCATCTCCCTGTATTCCCCCAATCTTCCATTCTATTTGAATAATAGCGGTACCTATCGTTTGCCGCAGCAGCTTCATCCCTCTGATGACTCTTTATTTCAATCAAATACTCTTGGTAATCTCGTAAAGCACTTTGATAAACATCTTTTGTTATTAATCCACCCGAGTATCCGCCTTGAATATTTGGCAAATCTGGTGTGAATCCTCCCCGTACAGCAATTATCCAGTGTTTGGTAGCCAAGTCAAAATTACCTGCTATTGCCTCCGAAGCGCCCAGATTGTGCCTCACATAGGCATTCCCTCCCATAGCCGCTACCTCATAGTAATGCCTCGCTTTCTTCTTGTCCATTATCACATGTTCACCTCTGGAATGGAGCGTGCCAATATTGTTGTATGCCCTAGTCCATCCATGCTCCCCTGCACGATGCCAAAATTCTAATGCCTTGTCATAATCTTGAGGAAGTCCTTTTCCCCGATAATAGTAGTCTCCGATATTGCTCATTGCATGAGCATCCCCAGCCTCTACTCTCTTCATTGTTCTTTCAATTATCTCTTCATCCGATGTGGTTGTTGGAGTCCTAATAGGCACTGGAGTTCTACAAAAGGGGCAACTAGGACCTTTTCCACTTGTTCTCGTTTCGACGGCATGAATACATCCACAGCATATACTTTTTCCACAACATGACATGTATCTACTTCCCGATGGCAATGAAGGAATACGTAGTAGACAAATTGGACAATCCTCTTCTTCTTTCGGTGGTTGTTTAAATAATAACTCGTCGTGTAATTCAGCAGCACGCTTCTTACAATCCTTCTTATGCTGAGACCGATGGGCAATTTGACAATCTCGACTGCAATACTTCACAGATAAGCATGCACTGCATTTCTTTAAACTATCACCACTTTCCTCACCCTCGCCACAATTGGCACATTTATCAGATATATTACCCATAATATGCTTTTATCAATACCTAGATATATTTGAGATTAAAAGAACTACATATATCTACTCTTTTATCGAATATAGATGGCTGCTTCTCCTCCCCACAAACACAACTTACTGCCAAAGACATTCTTCAATCACCAAACTAAGTCAGGAGATAGTGAAGAAGAGAGAGATGAATTGGCGATTGAACTGCCCATTTTTTATGAGAGTAGATTCTATCCGTGAGTAGATAGATGGTCAGTATTGGGGGTGAGGCTCCTTGCTGCCCTTCATGATAAGCAGCAATGAAGAAAAAGACAGCAATATCATGTAGATAATGGGCGGAAGTAGGGCGGCGGCGCTGAGATAGAGTCTCGGGATACCGATGATCATAAAATCTACTGGCTACTACTACATAGTTTTAGCATTGATACCTAGATTAAGTTCATTCCTATGTATCATTATAGCGGCTACGATTCCTACCTCTCTAAGGGAACCTTAAGACATGGCTCCTGGCTCCTCAAACTGACTTGCATTAATACTCAAGTCACTAAACATTGGTGATACATCATCCACAACCTTGAACAGACGGGGAATGTTACATGGCTTGCTTTCCATAACGTCGAGGCCTGCTTCCTTAAACTTCATCAACTCATTTCTATCAAAGTCTTCTACACGTGCGGCTGTCAATGCACATATAGGCTGTCGTGCCCCGGGCCTTACAGAGTCTTCCCACATTCTAAATGCCTTGGTGGCATCAAACCCATTCATCACGGGCATATCTATATCCATGAAGGCAATATCATATATCGTATCCTTCATTTTATTGACTCCCTTCACCCCATCTTCGGCTGTATCAACTATAAAGTTTGCCTTCTCAAAGGCTCGTGCTACCAACTTTCGTGTCACTATACTATCATCGACAATAAGGACCTTGCGGCGTAGTTTGCCCTGTCTCCAGCCATCCAGTCCACTTTCCATACAATGATATCGTAACTGACGTAATATCGTCAGAGATGCCTCAGCAAACTGCTGTGCAATAACATCTTGCTGTGTTGGATCGTTCTCGTTGTCCATCATTTCCTGAGCAACCGCCTTAAGATTGTCAAGCTTGGCGGCAAATTGAGGGAACATTGTAATACGAGCCTTGAACTGTAGACTCTCTTGACGACTCAATGAGTTGTTAGATCCATGTGAACTCCTACTAAAGTTTCGGGACCTCGCCATGCTCATTGTCATGGTTGATAGAGAACCTCTACTGCTATTTTTTGATCGTATGCTTCCATTGGAGCTGTGTGTTGGAGTACCAAGGACCTGGATTCTTTTACCAAACATTTCACCCATTTCATCTGGAGTTTGGGGTAAACAGTCGGCACTGAGCTTTTGTTCTTGTGCACCCTCCTCTTGCTTGTCTGTAGAGGACACAGCATCTCCGTCACTACCGTCCAATTTCATAAGATCTAAACCTACAGAGTTATCAGCATACTGGACAATCGGTTCCGATTCTAATATCTCCTCAACAACATCACTAGCAAGTGCTGCTAAGATATCTCCTCGGTGTTTCAGATTACTTTCACTCTTCTGATCCCCATCACCTCCACTAATATCGTAGAAGTATTTCCGGAGATCCATCAACTCGGACTCATCAAATGGGATACGACCGAGCCAATCAAGCATTCGTAAATAGGCACTTTGGGAGGGCACTCCCGAGGCATCATTTGCCCCTAATACATCGTCAGGATTGCCGCCTGCCTTCTTGTTGTTACGATTATTCTCCATCCATTGCAACAATGTCTTCATTTGTATATCACGTCGTAGTTGGAAGCATACCTCGTTTGTCATGTGCTGTGCGGCAATTTCGAGGGCACCAATGGCAACCATGGGAGGACCGGCTCTGAAACCGTGCATAACTTTCATCGGTACCCATCGGTTAGATATAATCCCTGCCACAATATGACATTGTGCCACTTGACTAAGACAGCAGTTGTCAAGTTCAAGCATTGATAATCGGGGATGTTGAGCTAATGTAAATCCCATGGCAATGGCACCGGATATTCTCATGACATTGCCCGATAAGCCTAGGCTTGTTATGGATTCACACCCAACCAACGACCGCATGAGGGTAGCCATGCCTCGACATCCAATATCATTAAAGGCAAGGTTGAGACGAGATAGAGATGTTATGGTAGGTAAAGATGCCGCCACAAGCTGACAACCTTGATCACCGATGGAATTGTTATCGAGGTTCAATGTTACCAACTTGTGCTGTAGGAGTTTGTTCATGATACTTTCTATACCCTTGGATCCCATATCATTCCCCGAGAGTGACACCTCCTTCATGCCAGTTTTGACACGCTTGGATATCGCTCGGGTTAACTTCGTGGTACCGGCATCACCAAGTTCATTGTAGGACATGTCAAGTCTATTTAACTTTGGTAACACGGGCTTGCCATTATCTGTCTTGCCATCTAGGAAAGTAACGAGGGTGGCAGCACCCGCCGGACCTATCCTATTCGACTGTAACTTGAGATCTTGGAGGGGACACTTCGAACCTAATCCTGATAGTAATTCCACAAGACATAGACGAGATATTGATGTACTCCCAAGGTGTAGTAGCTTAAGGCCCGCGGATGAAGCGGACGACGATGATGTTGCTGTTGATAATTGACTAATCTCACCACTTTTTCGTTTATGATCAGATGATAGTGCCTTGCCTAGCATTCGGGCCACATCCATCTTTATCGTATTACCGCATAGTGCCAATGCCTGCAGTTGTGGCAAGCCTCGGGCACATCGAGTCTTCAATCCATGACAAAGTGCCAATAATCCCTGACTTGAAATATTACAAAAACTTAAATCAAGTGTCTTGAATGTGGAGTTGTCCGAGTAGATGAATTCACTTAAGGCTTCCATGCCGTGATCACCAATTTCAGTGTAGGACAAGTTGATTACCGATAGTGGAGGTGGATTAAGTAACAAGGGGGGTATACTAATCGTACCACCCTCGGCGGTTGGTGATTGTGCCACTGCTTCTCTACTATTACTCTGATTCTGAGCAAGTTGTACCTCACTCAAATGATAAAATTCATCAGTCGCCGCAACTAAATTCATTTCAGGTGAATTCAATGCAAGATATAACAACGGACCCAAGTCCTCAATCTGTAACCGTCCTGTTAATACCAACGTTACCAATTTCACTTCACCCTCGGTTAATATAATTTTCGATAAATCTAAACATGCACCAGATTTGAGATAATCTAATTGATCAACCTTGTTTGTATTCTTCTTACTAGCGTTGTTTGTGGAAGATGATGATTGTTTCGTTTGATCAGTGTCGCCTGTGTTTAATGCGGCTGTTTTACTACTCATCCCATCATTTCCCATGACGGTATTATTATTATATTCAGCAGTGGCAGTAGCGGCATTCATTAGTTCTCGTAATGGATTATCCGAGTCTGTTAAATCTACACCCATTTGTTTGGCAGCGTCGGATAATAAGGCTTGTATCCCACTATCATCTTGTTGATTTTGTTGATTATATACATCTTCAACTCCGCCCATTCCCATCCCACCACTTGCCGATTGAGCAACATCTGCCAAATAAACATCTTCCGAACTATTATTATTATTATTCCCCTTATTATTATCTCCATCTCCAGTATCAGCATTATTATATAAACTACTCTCAACAGCCTGTAATAACAAACTAGCAATACGTGTTACCTTACTAACCAATAACGCCACATCAATATTATAACATATACTTTCATGTATAATAATACCGGGAACAGGTGAATCAATATAACTAACAACTTTGGCAATTAACCATATCCATTCTCCTTCACCATTATTATCTGATATACTTCGACGACGTAAGTAGACTTCCACGTCGGGTTGATCACGTTCCCAGAAATGTGTTTTAATGGCATGTAATCCTAATAGGTCATCTTCGTGTACATTGTCGAATGCTGATGTCATTAGTAGGTTGGAGGGGTTGTATCCTGTTACCATTTCTGTTGCCCCGAGTATTGTTCCTGTTTTGTTTTTTGAAGAGATGGGGAAAGAAGAGTTAGGAAGAAGGGGTCAGTTTGTATAATAAATCCAAAAATATCACAACAATTTCTCCAATGATATGAGGTTATCGGTCTCTGCCGCCCCCCATACACATCTACAATCGAATCTTTAACTTCCCCATTATGCCCCCACCCTACCATAAAAAATGTCATCTATCCAGTTCTGATCGTCTTTACCTAAATACTTGAAAATCAACCTTAATAATTGCAAATTTGCAAATCCCCAGTTCCCCCATAGCGATCCATTTCCCCATTCACCATACCACATGACAAATATAAACACAAATTATATTATGATACGTACCATTCAAAGCAATAGTTAAAAAATGTTCCTCCGGTCTATTATTATTTGTACCTTCTAATCTCATTTTTTCTTCCTGTTCTTGTTGTATTCGTAATTGATTTTCGTGTTCTATTTGTTGTTGTTGTGCTTGTTGCATTTCTATCGTCAAAAGAGAAGTATAAGGGGGTTAGTAGAATATAAAAATAGAAGAGAGAGGGGGTTAGTTATGATTTTATAAAAAAGTACACATCACAGTCACCACATGTATCGCTCAGTACAAAGGAAAATAATCTCGACCTCTCCTAATTTAGCTGCCAAAGATGCACGCAATTCAGCCATGGCATTCGGGTTCAACAACTTCGAATCATGGTTAACAACAGGTGGTGACGATAGATCCCTAATTCGTAAAAGTACAGGGACAAATAAATATTATATTACACCAAAGCCAATTCATTCTACTCATATATTCCGTGGGAGTTGTACATGTAATCCGCCTACATCTCGTGGATATAATGCTGCTAGGAAATTATATGAAGACCGGATAGAAGGCTTTCAAGGAGTAGAATTGAATGATATATTGAGAGAGATATTTGCATCTCAGCGTGATCGATTAGCTGCTGTAATGAACTTACCAAGAGGGTGTGAAATCATCATATGCCCGTCGGGTACAGATGCCGAGTATATACCCATTGCTATTGCAAAAATGTTAAGTCCAAAAGATGCACAGATTAGAAATGGTATTACACAACTTAATGAAATTGGTGCGGGTAGTGCTAAAGCAGCTGTGGGGGAATACTTTTCGTCTCATGCTCCTTTGACCGGGGAATTATCTCATGGATTAACAAAATTACATGGATTTGAAGGTATTCAGAGTTCTGTTATACCCGCAAGGACAAAGAATGGTGAGGTTATTGATGCAGTAGGAGGAATGAAGGAGTTTATGAATGAAACTATTGCGAATGGACATTACCCTATCGTTCACGGCGTATTCGGTGGCAAGACTGGTATACGGGATGAAGTCATGCCACCTAGTTTGGAAGGTGGAAGGAAAAGCTTGGGAATCGTTGATGCTTGTCAGGGAAGGTTTACGTCTGCAGAACTGAATGAGTGGTTGGACCAAGATTCTTTAGTGTTATTTTCAGCGAGCAAATTCTTTCAAGCCCCACCCTTTTGTGGCGCCGTGATTGTCCCATGTACTATTGCAGATCAATTGTTCCATTCAAACATTATTCCCAAAGAGATGCTGACTTCAAATGGTCTAGGTGCATATTTGACAGATAAAGAGTTACCACCTTGTTTGAACAGTTGGAAGAATCATCTTCGTGATGAAGGAAAAAACAACATCGGTTTGGCTTTGAGATGGGAAGCCGGTCTTATTGCTTTGGAACAACTAGCCAGTGTATCTGATGAAAAGAGAATCACTAACATTAATGCATGGTCCGCGGCAGTAACTCAAATGATCAACAATGAATCTCAATTGGAAGCATGGTGTTCGATGCACAGTATCATTAGCATTCGTGTGTCTAATAATAATGATGGATGGCTAAACATGGAAGATTGTAGACATTTGTTCCGGATGATGTCAGTTGATGTATCCTCAGCTGTACCAGATGCAACTGAAGAGGAAAAGAAAGCTTTATCAACCATAGGTTATATTGGGCAACCAGTCAGTGTTTGTGAAGAACATGCTATTGTGAGAATTGCACTCGGCGCTGAGTCGCTCATTTCATACATAGACAATAAAGATGCAACTTTGATGGAAGATCGGATGATCGTGAAGAAACTAGCTTCGATTTCGAAGCATTTCTGTTCACTTAAAGGAATCAGATTGTAGAAAAGAATCCATTTAATTTAAAGGTATATAATAGGAAAGAAATGCTCTCAGCCTGTTACTCATCAATATCAAATTATGAATCCCTGTTCTGGTCTACAACCTCTCTAAGTCCCTGGATCTCATTTGCTGGTTGAACTTTCATTACCATTGAAATCATGTCCCTCATAACTTCAGCGAGGCCCTCCGTCATTGCAATGTGTGATGCTGGCGAAGGATCTGTAACTATATAGTTATCAGCATTTGCGTCGTCGTCGTTAGACAGCTGTATGAACATTCCAAGACATCCTTCTCCTTCAAGGCATTTGGCCAAGGCAGAATAATAGCGAGTATTTAAGCCACACCATGCATTGAACTCAACTATAACAGCTGATCCGTCCTCTCTAATCATGGCATCACCTCCTACTAAGACAAACTTTGTTGGATCGGCCTTGGTAAGTTCCTTTAGATTGGTAAATACTCTAGAAACATCGTCAAGAGAGTCAGCTACTGCATCCCTCCAACCATTAATATTTGCTCTTCTTTGTTTCCTCTGACTGCCCGTGCTTGGACTTCTTCTCTTTCTTTGACTGTTGTTCCACTTGTTTCCAAAGTCATCTTTAGATGGAGGGTCCATCGTGAGGTCAAACAATAATCCATCTCCCTTTAAAAGTTGATTGCTCAGATTAGTATCCTCGGGATTGTACTTTACATCAAGGGGGAATTTAAGCATCATAGAAGAGTGAAGGTATACCTTACCATCAGTAATAACCAGATAGTATCGAATATCAAACCTCCGACTTGATAGTGGTCCATCTCCATCAATTGTATACAAATCTTTCACAGCTTGCTGAATAATTACATCACCCTCGCCATTATCAACATCTCCCTCCTCTTTGAGTTCTTTGTACTCTTCTTCCAGCTCATCCCACGTTTTAATAAAAATGTCTTCACCAAGAGTTGCATCTGCTTTCTTAACAAAGAAGATATCTTTTTCTTTATCTGATTCAAGAAGAGCTTCCTTGTATGACGAGTAACTCTTGGGAAATACCGCTGATGCTAATGGATCGTCCTTGTATAGTTGATAGAGCTGAAGCTTGTTGTCTATTTGTTGTACTGCCGGATGGGAAAATGTTAAAGCAGAGTATATTGTTTTGTATTGAGACGTATCCACCTCAACTGGTAACGGTGTTGTCCTTCCTGATTTTTTAATGTATCCATCCTTGTCTTTTGTAACAGTTTCGTGCATTGAGTAGGAGAAGAGTACTTTCGTATCAAGATTTAAACTTTGATTGTTTGATAACTCCTTGAATGCACGATGGAAGAGCTCCT